>Ga0209382_10000157_pt1 | contig 104928 bp, 110 predicted proteins | sample SoiMetdeltSBSDD5_FD_187599 | JGI IMG/M metagenome (GOLD analysis project Ga0209382, IMG submission 187599) | Bulk soil microbial communities from a Populus tree surrounding site in Tennessee, USA - Soil MetaG P. deltoides SBSDD5 (SPAdes) (version 2) | ecosystem: Environmental > Terrestrial >...
AGCCCAGGATGGGTCGACGACGGCAGACTCTGGACCGCCGCTGAGGTGAGCCTGCTAACCGCGGACCAGCGCGACGCCCTCGCCCCGGCAGCGGATGCAGCCCATCACCGACCTGTCGACCCTCGACCCCGAGTTCGTCGCACGCATCCGGGCAACTGGCAAGCGTCCATCGAGGAGTACCGCCAATCCGGTCGGGAATGACCCGGCTGGAGCTCTGGAGTCGCAGACGGTCACCGTCGTGGTCCGATCATCGATGGACGTGGCACTCACGGCCTTGCCTGTCGTCACTCAGTCGCCCTCGGCGCCCTACGCCAAGGGCGAATCGCAACCCCGGCTCGTCGCAGCGCACGTAGCAACGTGTGCGGTCAGCGGCATCGGGGCACGCGCCCAATCTGCCTCGCGTCCCACGAGGAGCTAGTCAGATCGTTGAGCTACGCCCGACTGCGTCATCCACTCCTTGACCAGCCAATTTCAGCTTGGTAGCTGTCCAGAAGTTCCCGATACTCCCTGATTCGCGGGTTAAGTAGAGTTCCGGCTTCGGCCCGCGGCGATGCAGCCAGCCAAAAGTGGTCACCTAGGTCATCGGTGCCGAGCAGGTCAGGAGGTGGGTCGGCGGCGATGCACTCAAGTTCGCTCAGCTCCGGAGAACGAAACTCCGTCGGCAATGGTGAGGGAGCGGGACCTGCGTTCAGCAGGCGTCTGGCGAAGCAGCCACCCTGCCGAGCGTGCAGGCGACGGGACGGCCGGTGTCGATCCGAGAACACGTCATCATCGAACGTCGTTTCTCGCTCGAACTCGTAGAGAGCGCTCACAAAGCCAAACCGGACCTCGAACCACATTCGCCGCCGCTCGCGCTCCATGCGATGACGCTATCGGGCGCATCTCGCCGAGCCGGGGACTGCCGCTTGGTTCGGTGCCGTTTGACCTTTGGTGTTGTGAGGTGCCGGTCGATGTCGTCCTTGACGGCGATGCCGCCCCAGCGGGATTGCTCGCTGAGGGAGTGTCGTTCGATCCTCCATCACCAGGGGCCCCGCCCGGAGTTTGGGCGGCAACCCGTGAAGGCGACGATGACGAGGCGGCTTGGGGTCGGCTAGTCCGACAGGCGACTGATCAGTCGAAGGATCTCAGCACTCGCTCTAGTCCGGGAGCCGCGTTGGTTGTGAAGCCACCGAAGTCGGATCGGCTCGTCGCATTCTGCTTCGGGAGCGGACGCTTCCTCCTACGCCCGAAGGGGTACGTCGCGGTGCGCCCTACGCCGCCCTTTAGTCCGCCACCAAGGCGGCCGTGCACAACCTGGCCCAGACCCTTGCCGCCGAACTGGCCCCCCGCCGTATCCGGGTCAACTCGGTGAGCCCCGGCTACATCGACACCCCCGCCTTTCGGGCCGAGACCTCCCACGAGGCCCGAGCGGTCATTGGCGCCACCCTCGCCGCGGGCCGGGTCGGCACCGCCGAGGAGGTCGCCGCCGCCGTCGCGTTCCTTGCCTCCGACGAGGCCTCCTACGTCAACGGCCAGGACCTCCTCGTCGAGGGCCGGCTCCGCGTCCCGCGTTCCTCGGCACGCGATGCTGAGCCGCATGGGTTCGACCCGGACGCCGCGTGGCAAGTGGATCGACGAGGGCTTGAGAGCGTTGGCAGGCGGCGGCCCTGACGCGGTCCGGATCGAGGCGCTGGCGAAGGCGCTGGGTGTTTCGAAGGGAGGGTTCTATTGGCACTTCGATGATCGAGACGCGTTACTTGGCGAGATGCTCGACGCGTGGGAGCGCGTAAGCATCGACGAAGTGATCCAGCACGTGGAGTCCGCGGGAGGTGACGCCCGGAGCCGACTCGGGCGGCTCTTCGCACTCGCCTCGTCGAGCGGGAAGCTGACGAAGATCGATCTCGCGGTTCGCGACTGGGCGCGCCGAGATCGGTCGGTGGCGGCCCGCCTGCGACGAGTCGACAATCGCCGGATGGATTACATGCGGTCGCTGTTCGGCGCGATCTGCGTGGACGAGGCCGATGTCGAGGCTCGCTGCATGCTGGCGATGGCGTTGTTCATCGGGAGTCCGTTCATGGCCGCCAATCACGGCACTCGAACGCGCAAGGACGTCGTCGAGCTGGCGCTGCGGAAGCTGGTGACCTAACGCTCGATCTGAGCGTGCTGGATCGGTGGCTGAGGCAGCTTCTTCATGAGTGGGAGTGCAACGGTGTTCGTCACAACGATCCGGGTTCGGCCGAGGCACTGCGATGCGCAAGGCATGGTCCACGCGGCGCGCTACTACCTGTTCTTCGAGGAAGCGTTCCTGCAGTGGATGTCGTCGCTCGGGCTTGACTACGCGACGTTGCGTACCTCCGGCGCGGACTTCGTCATCGTCGAGAGCAGGTGTACGTACCGTTCGCCCGCTCGGCTCGACGACGAACTGCGTGTCTCCGTCACGCCCGCGGCTGTGACGTCGTCGACCGTCACCGTCGAGTTCTCGGTCTCGCGCAATGACACGAGCGTGGCGATCGGGGCGGTCGTTTACGTCGCCTTGTCCGATGGAGCGGCTACGTCGGTCCCGCCCGCGATCGTCGAGGCCGACGCCGCCACATCGACCGTTCGACCGATCGATCGGCGGCGCGCCGAGCGAGTGTTGCAGCGACTCCACGACGCGCAGGCCAAGCTGTACTCGGGTGGTGGCGCCGCTGAAGTCTCAGCAGTACTCGTTCCCGACGTCGTCTGGCGTGTGCCGGGACACAACGCGATCGCCGGCGTGTATCGAGGAGTTCGAGAGGTTGTCGACTACATGGAGCGCCGGCGCGAGCTCGCACGCGGCACCTTCACCATGCATCCGCGTGAGCTGCTTGTGGGCGATGGTCACGTCGCATCGTTGACCGATGGGTCCGTGCGGCGCGATGGGTCACGGCGCACGTGGTCGACGATCGGCTTGTACAGGCTCGATGGCGATGCCATCGCAGAGTGCCACCTTGTGCCCCTCGATCAAGCGATCTTCGATGAGGTCTGGGCGTGACAGCAGCGGAGCGAACGCTTGGATGATTGGCAGCGAGATACAGCTCTCAGCTAGTCCGCAGGTTCCGCCCTCGATCGGCAGGTTCAGTGACACGCGGTGACCCCCTTGCAGGCCGAGACGGGGCTTTGTCCGTGTCCAGCTGCCGTCGACCTCAGCCGTTCAAGTGGTGAGCGCGTCGGCGAGCAACGCTGGGTAGGAGGGATGGGGGAAAGCCAGAGTCGCCAGTTCCGGCAGTTTGAACCAGGCAATCGTCTCGTGCTCATCTTCGGCCGCGTTGGTGAGGGTGCCTGTCCAGCGCCGCACAAGCCAGACGGTCAGCTCTACCTGAAGGTCCGTGTCGACGATGTGCCGCCAGGGTTCTGCCAGAACGGCGTCGATTCCGAGTTCCTCGCGCAACTCCCGTCGCAGCGCCTGGCGTGGAGACTCACACGGTTCGACATGCCCGCCTGGCATGTCCCACACGCCAGGCTGGTTGGCGCGACTGCGGTGCCGGAGCGCCAGCAGCACCTGGTCCCCCCTCAGCAGGAGACCTCCGGCTGTCGCAATGCGTGACGGCGCGCGCTCAGCGCGGGACGGGAAGCGCTGAGGTGCGCGACGGCGGGTGGCGTCACGGTTGGTCACAAGCACTTCTCCTCTTTGACGACCGAGCATGGCCCTTCAGCGGGGGAGTAACGGACGGGCTGGGCCTCCCGTTCGCACCGCGGCGTCGGGAAAACTATACGCCGCCGTACAGACCGGCTACCGTAGCCTCCATACGACGACGTATGGATCGAGCCAGAACATGAGCGATTCCACTGTGAGGCTCCCGCCGGGCCAACGCCTGATCGAGGGTTTCCCTCGGTTCGGGACGAACCTGTCCCGGCCGGCACCGGATGTTCCCCAGAATCCCGTCCTCGAGATCGGCGGCATCGTCACAGCGGAGTTCGACGTGCCGCTCACCGCTCTTGCGACCCTCCCCCGGCGTGAACTGACGGCCGACTTCCATTGCGTGGCGGGCTGGACTGCCACGGGCCTCCACTGGGAGGGAGTTGCGTTCGAGCACCTGTACCGCTCTCTTATCGAGCCAGCGCTCCCACCCGGGTCATCGGCCACCCACCTCGTGTTCCGCGGCCTCGACGGCTATCAGGCGATCGCTCGGATCGACGATGCGCTGGCCGACGACGTGCTCATCGCGGACCGGCTTGACGGCCACCCACTCGACGGTGACCACGGAGCACCCGTAAGGCTGGTCAGTCCCGCCCAGTACGGCTACATGAGCACCAAGCACCTCTGCCGCATCGAGGTCCACGACACCGAGCCGAACCACGGCCCCGACTCACCGTTCAAGCGGCTTCCGGCGCGGCTGCTCTGCCCGCATCCCAGGGCGAGGGTCTGGGAGGAGGAGCGCCACCGCTACCTCCCCGCGTGGGCGCTGCGGCGCCTGTACCGGGCCACGATCGCACTGATCCTGCGCACGAGGTTCCGGAGCGCCGACGAGACGTCAGCATGAGGCTCCCGAACGAGTTCCACGAGTCCGCCCGCGCAAGCGACTCCCGCGTTACAAAAGTCACCCGATCACTCGCTCGTCGCGTGCGGGGTCGTTCGGGGCCGGACGATCCGATGTCGGACGATGCTATCGTGCGGTGGCGATCGGGCGGGTAGATCGGGGGCGGGCGTGGATGGGAAGGTGACGTTGGTGGACCTGACGTTGCGGCTGATCAAGGCGAAGCAGGCCCTGGTGGCCGAGCTGAACAAGCCTCTGGCGGAGTTCGACCTGACGACGCGCGCCTGGTGGGTCCTAGCCAAGGCCGAGCCGGGCCTCTACACCCAGCGCGAGCTGTCGGAGCGCTGCGAGATCGACAAGACCACGATGGTCTCCCTCGTCGACGACCTCGAGCGACGCGGCCTGCTGCGCCGGACGCGCTCCGAGACCGACCGCCGCGCCTGGATCATCTCGCCGACCGATGAGGGCAAGGCGATGGTCGAGCGGGTTCGCCCGATCGTCGACCACGTCGAAGCCAGGGTGATGCAGGTCGTCCCCTCCGACGAGCGCAAGGCCTTCCTCTCCGGTCTCGACCGTCTGGTCGAGGCGCGGCTGACCCAGGCAAAAAGCTCCGAAATCTGATTGTTCGTTTCCGACCTTTCCGATAGCGTCCTTTCTAACGGCGGCGAGGCGTCGCCGGGAAGGGGAGCGGATGACGATCACCACCACCGAGCCGTCGCGCGCCCCGGCAGGGTCGCGCTGGCTGGCGCTGGGCATCCTCTGCGCCGGGATGCTCATGATCCTGCTGGACACCACGATCGTGAACGTGGCCCTGCGGGACATCCAGACCGACCTCGGCTTCAGCCAGAGCGGCCTGGCCTGGGTCGCGAACGCCTACCTGATCGCGTTCGGGGGGTTGCTCCTGCTGGCGGGTCGTCTGGGTGACCTCCACGGCCAGCGGCGGGTCTTCGTCGTGGGCCTGGTCCTGTTCACCGTCGCCTCGCTGCTGTGCGGCATCTCGCAGAGCGGGGCGCTGCTCGTCACCATGCGCTTCATCCAGGGCGTCGGCGGCGCGCTCACCTCGGCCGGCATCCTGGCCATGATCACCACGCTGTTCGACAGCCCCGCCGAGCGCGCCAGGGCGTACGGCGTCTACACGTTCATCGCAGCCGGCGGCGCGGCCCTCGGCATGCTCGCCGGCGGGCTGATCACCCAGTGGCTGAGCTGGCACTGGGTGTTCATCGTCAACGTGCCCATCGGCATCACGGTGGCCGTGCTCGCCTTGCGCCATGTGCCCGCCGACGGCGAGACGGCCACCGGCCGGCACACCGACGTGCTCAGCGCCGCGCTCGTCACTACCGGCGTGATGCTCGGGGTCTACGGCATCGTGCAGATCGAGGGGCGCGGCCTCGTCTCGTTGGCCGCCCTCGGCCCCATCGCCGCGGGCCTGGCCATGCTGACGGCGTTCGTCGGCCGCCAACGGGTGGCGAGCGACCCGCTGATGCCGCTGCAGATCTTCCGCTCCCGGACCATCACAGTCGCCAACCTGGTGCTGCTCGTGATGTACATGGGCGCGGTGGGCTTCCTGTTCCTCGGCCCCCTCTACTTCATGCGGGTCCTGCACTACAGCGCGATCGCGACCGGTCTGGCGCTGACGCCGATGCCGATCGCCATTGGCGTGGTGTCGGTCCGGCCGTCGCCGTGGCTGCAGGCCCGCTTCGGCCAGCGGCGCGTCGTGCTCGCCGGCCTGACCCTGCTGGTGATCGGCCAGGGGCTGCTCGTGCGCCTGCCCGTGTCCAGCCACTACGTGACCTCGGTGCTGCCCACGCTGTTCGTCTCCGGCATCGGGTTCGGGCTCGCGCTGACCACGCTCACCGCCATGAACATGAGCGCGGCCAGACCCCACGAGGCCGGGCTCGCCTCCGGGCTGTTCAACACCACCCGCCAGCTCGGCATGGCCATCGGCGTCACCATGTCGGCGACGCTCGCCGAGTCGACCACCTCGCAGCTCCGCGGCGACCGTCACAGCGCGGCGACCGCCCTCGTCGGCGGCTATCACGTCGCCTTCGGCGTCGGCGCCGTGCTCGTCGTCGCCGCGCTGGTGCTCACCGCCACGCTGCTCGACCGGCCGCCCCGCGCACCCCACGAGCCTGTCGACGTCCTGGAAGGCGCCGAGGACCTGGCGGTCGCCGACGCCGCCTGAGCGGCCCCGCGGAAGCGCCGGCCGAGCACCGACGTGTCGTCGCCGACCGCGACGAGCCTCGGTGCGGGGCCGTCGCTGCCCGCAGCGCGTCGATGATCCGCCACTCGCGGATCGGGCGTTCGTCGTAGCCCGACAGTCCGCGATCTGGCAGCCGGGTCGCAGCTCGACAGCGGGGCCTCCAGGCGACGCGGCACCGCAAGGCGCCGCCGAAGCAGCCGCTCGAGTGGTCAAGGAGGCGTTCCCAGAGGCAGCGTTGTGCTGCGGCGACGTCCCGAACCGTCAGCTGCTGGGCGCTGGCGCGGCGTTCTGCTCGTTGGTGCCATCACCGACCAGTAGCGCTCGATAGGGCCGACGGAGATGGCCAGATCGCGGTCCCGCAGGTCGAACCACCCCGACGCGTAGAGGGTGTCGTTGTTGGGCGCCACCACCGTGCGGTCAGCCGCGGTCGCCAGGCCCGGCCCGCCGCGGCGGGCAGCGCGGGTCCGGGGTCGATGGTCTCGCCCGGGCGCCCCAGGCCCTCATCGACGTGCTGCGCGATGGCGACATCGGCAAGATGCTGGTCCGGCTGAGCTGACGGCCGTGGAAGACCAGGGCGCCGCCAGAACCAAGCGACCGCCCGGAGCTGCGCATGGGGCGCAGCACCTGCCGACTGGAGCAGCGCCAGGGAGTCGTTCAGGCTTCGCCCTGGTGCTCCACGGGTGGGTAGTCGTAGTCGTCGTCGAGGACGGCTTTGCCGGGGAGGTAGAGGCGGAGCATCAGGACGAACGGGCCGTCGGGCACGGGGAGCCAGTTGGCGGTGGGTTCGCGGGGGTCGTCGTGGGAGAGGACGATCCTCAGTGAGCCGTCAGCGGCCTGCACCAGCCCGGGGGTCCGGTCGCCGATCGTGTAGCGCCCGGCGGGGTGCTCGGCGAAGAACATGTCGTGCCCGTAGACGGACAACGCCACCACCGTCGGCCCCACCCGGGCCATCAACGGCTGGACGGCCAACCTCGACATCGGCACCTACAGCGACGACCTTCTGACCCGTGCCATGGCCGCGTCGTCTCGTCTAGTATTAGATCATGTGTTCTATTACTGCAGAGCGGTTGTACCGGGCGTTCGCGGACCGGGATCTCGATGGGTTGCGGGCGGTGCTGGCAGAGGGCTTCGTAGGTGAGGTGAGCGCAGGGATGCCTCTCGGGGTCGGCGGGCGTCATGACGGGCCGGAGGCGATGTTGCGTGACGTGTGGTTGCCGGTGTTCGGCGTCTATGACGTCACCCCGGTGCCGGTCGCCATGACAGCAGCGGCGGACGGCACGGTGGTGGTGCGCGGCTGGTATCGCGGCAGCGTGCGGGCGACGGCGCAGGCGATGGAGGCCGAGTTCGTGCACGTGCTGGGCGTCGAGGGTGACCGGATCACGAGCCTCCGCCAGGTGACCGACACGGCGTGCTGGCCGCGACCGGTGGCTGCAGGGCCCGGTTGAGGTGGGGCGGCCGGCGAAGTTCGACCAGGAGGCGCTCGTCGGCGCGGTCGGGCGCGTCGTGGCCGATGGCGGGCCGGGTGCGGTCACGGTCCGACGGGTCGCCGCCGCGGCCGGGGCGCCGATCGGGTCGGTGTACCACCGCTTCGCGACGCTCGAGTTGCTCGTGGCCACGGCGTGGGTCGATGCGGTGCGGGCCTTCCAGGTCGGCTACCTGGCGGCCCTGGCCCTCGACGACGTCGACGATGCCGCTCGTTCGGCTGCGGTGCACGTGCCGTCGTGGGCGGCGGAGCATCCCGAGCGCGCGGCTTTGCTAATGCGTCACAGCCGAGAAGATCTCGTCGAGCGCTGGCCAGAAGAGCTCGGTCCGGTGCTCGAGGATCTCAACGGTTCGCTCAGCGAAGCGTTGCGTGCTCACGCCCGGGCCCGCTACGGCCATGGCGGCCAGGGTGAGCTGCTCGCGGTGCACTACGCCCTGGTGCACCTGCCGGAGGCCGCCGTGCGCGCCACCACACGACCGGCCCTGCTCGCCGACGCGGTCGGGGCCGCCGCGCTCGCCGCCCTCGCCGCCCACGACCCGCGTCGCTGAGCCCCGATCCCCTGCCGGGGGTTCACGTGTGAGGCGTTGTCACGCCGAGCACGAGGCCGAGCTCGGCGGCGTCGTGCATCGGGCGTGTCGAGCGCAGCGTGCGGCTGAGGATGAACGCGCCTCGAGCGGCCACGGCCCTGTGGTCGCCAGCCGTGGAGTCTCTTGATTCGCCGGTGATGGCTTGGTCCGACGCCTCCAGGCATCGGTCCTCGACGAGACAGCCGATCCTCGCCGACGAGGACCGAGCATCGCGGCGCGGTCTCGTTCTGGCGTGGCTGCCGCCGGACAGATCGAGCTGGCGGTCGACGGCTGTTGTATCGACGCTGGCGTGACCGCCAGCACTCCTGGCGGGCTTGCTCGGCCGGCGGCTTCAAGGCCGAGCCGGTCACCGAAGCCGCGGCCAACCAGTTCGTGCTGACTCACCACTACTCGACGAGCTACCCCGCGGCGTTCCAGCGCCTCGGTCTGTTCGTGAACGACGACGGCGTGCCGGTGTCGTGGGTGATCGTGTGGGGTGCCCCGCAGGGCGCCGGCGTGCAGGCGTGCCCCCGGGTCGTTGGTGCGCAGGCCCGGCGCACGGCTATGCCCTGGGCGGTGAGCCTTCGGGCGTGCCGGCCTGCCACGCCCGTTCGAAGCCGCGCATCAGGGGCGGGTACACGAGCAGGTGCCGCAACGGTGCGATTCCGGCCATGTAGATCTTTCCGAACAGCCCGTTGGGCTTTACCAGTACGGCCATCTGGCCGCGGTAGCTGCCGGCATCGTCGGGGACCCAGCTCAAGTGCATCACGGCATGCACGGTCCGGTTGGCCATCTCCGCCGCCCACTCGTCATCGGTCAGGTAGACCGAGCGGAAGGGGAGCCGGTCGAACTCCGGCCCCGGTGGACCGTCGCGTAGATCGGCCGGCAACTCGTCGCGCAACGTCGGCACCCGGGAGCCGACGCCGGTGTCCGGGTCGTCCCAGCCGAGCAGTTCCCCGAGCTTCCAGCGGATCGTGAAGAGCGTGCGGGCAGCCCAGGACGGGTTGTGCGACGTGTCGCCCGAAGCAAACAGCTGCACCAGCCGGGGAAAGTCGTCCGGGCCGCCCGGCGTCGGCAGCGCCCACACGTCGTAGAGGGTGAAGTCCGGTGTGATCTCGTGGATCCGCCATGGGAGGGAGGTGTGCTCGGCGTTGTGCAGTTTCATCCGGGGTTCTCCATCCGGTCAGTGGCGCCGTCAAACCCCCTGGTAGCCGCCGACAGGGTGGAGTCGTTGAGGGTTTGAGTCCCGTTGCCTGAGTTGTCACGTTCGGTGGGCAGGAGTGTTCTGGGCACCGTCGCCGCGGGTCGACTTTGTCGGCTTGCGGTCGCTGCTGCCGTGCGTTGCCTGACGGGGCGCCGCCTCGCTCGGCTGGGTAGCGGACCTGCTGGCCGAGCTGGAACGAGGCGGTGTGGTCAGCGGAAGGATGGCCTGAGCTGGTGACGGTGGCGAGGAACGCCTGGTGGTCGTGGCCGGCGAGGACGATGTCGGCGTCGGCGGCTTCGAGGTCGCGATGGAGTCTTCGCCACGATGGCGGGCACTCCCGACGCCTGTTTGACAGTGTCTAGCCCTCGTGGCATGTTTGACATCGTCAATCTCTGGAGGGCTGATACCCATGGGACCGATCACCCGCCTCACTCGCCGCATCTATACCGGGGGGCTCCGCTGCGTCGAGCGGGGCGACATCGACGGTGTGCTGCGGCTCTTCGACGACCGCTGCCGTCTGACCTTCGTCGGCGACAGCCCGTTGGGGGCCGAACTGTCGGCCCGTAGCGACATCCGACGCTGGTTCGAGCGCTTCGGGCGTCTTCTGCCCAACCCGAGCTTCGAGATCCAGCGCCTGGTCGTGACCGGTCCGCCCTGGAACCAGCGGCTGGCCGCCCACGTCCTGATCCACGGCACGATCGATGGCGAGCCCTACCGGAACCAGTTCGCCCACTTCCTGGTCCTGCGCTGGGGCAAGGTCATGGACGACCTGGTACTCGAAGACACCCAGATGTGGGAGCGGGCGTGCCGGCGGCTCGTCGACCTCGGCGTCGCTGAAGCCGCCGAAGGACCCTTGTCGCCCACCGCGACGCCTACTGGCGTTGGCACAGGGCGTTGACGTGATCATGCGGCGCAGCGTGGCCCTGATTGCGACCGTGGCCTTGACGCTCCCGGCAGCCGCGTCGTGTCGAGACGACGGCGGGTCACCGGAAACAGGGCCGGCCGCGTCCACAGCGACGACGATGGCTCCGAAGACATTCGCCGACGCGGTACGGGCCGGCGACCTGGAGGCCATGCAGGCTGTCTTCGCCGACGACATCGAGCTTTACAGCCCCGTCCTGGCCGACCCGTTCATCGGCCGAGACCGAGTCGAGCGCCTGTTCGCCGTGCTCGTCGACACGTTCGAAGACATCGAGGTCACCGACGAGATCTCGTCATCCGATCGGTTCGTTCTCGCCTTCACGGCCCGGGTTGAGGGGGAACCGATCCAAGTGGTCGACCTCCTCAGCTTCGACGACGAGGGCCGGATCGCAACCTTCGTCGTTACCGCCCGGCCATTGGCCGGCATCCAGGCGCTCGGTGCCGCCGTCGCCCCTCACCTCGCCGAGATCAACTCAACCTGACCCTCACGCTGGCCCCTTCCGCGGGATCAGCCCGAGGCCGCAACTAGGTTGACGGTGTCAAACGTGGTGGGAAGGTCGGAGGTCGAGATGTCGGGCACGGGTGATGATCGCCGCCGGGTGGGAGAGCACTTCGACGGGGATCTGCGCCGGGCGCTGCTCGACGCCGCCGCGCAGACCCTCGACGAGCTCGGCACCGACAACCTCAGCCTGCGCGACGTCGCCCGCCGCATCGGCGTGTCCCACGCCGCGCCCGCCCACCACTTTGGCGACAAGGCCGGTCTGCTCACCGCTCTGGCCACCGAGGGCTTCGAGCTGTTCATCGAGCACCTCGCCCAAGCGCTCGCCAGCGCCCCGCCTCAGCCCATCGACCAGCTCCTCGCCCTCGCACGGGCCTACGCCGAGTTCGCCGAGCGCCACCCCGGACACTTCGAGGTGATGTTCCGGCCCACCGTGATCCACGGCAACGACCCCGACTACGTCGCCGCCAGCGACGCCGCCTTCGACGCCCTCCGACAACAAGTCGCCCACTGCCAGCAGGCCGGCTGGCGACCCGACGCCGACACCCGCGCTCTTGCCGCCGCTGCCTGGGCCCTCGCCCACGGCATCAGCGTCCTGCGCGCCGAGGGATCACTCGCCAAGCACTACCCCGACCCTTCCCTCGACGGCGTCGCCACCCTTACCGCCACCTTCATCAACGATCCCGAGCCGACACCAGAGCCAAATCGCCGCCGGCGATGAGCACATTGTCGGCGCTTCACCTAGACGGAGAGCAAACGCGGTCACCAAGCCCGGCCAGGGCTGCCACCTACCGGCACTTCGGGGACGTGCCCGACGCCGACGCAGGAGCACCAGGCAACGGGCAGAATGTGCCAGTGCTCTCCGCCCTGGACGCCGCTATCGACCAGTTCCGACGACACTTGTCCGTCGTCGGCGACGACCAATGGACGGCGGCAACACCGTGTACCGATTGGGACGTGCAGTACCTCGTCGCTCACGTCGTCGGCGGCAACCGGTTCGCGTCGCTCGTTCTCGCCGGTCGGACGGCGGATGACGCGATGGCGGCCGTCATGGGATTCCCACAGCTGGGGCTGGACCCGCTCGGGGCGTTCATCGAGACGTCCGCGATGCAACGGGAGCTGTTCAACGAGCCGGGAGCACTCGATCGGCCGGTGGATCACCCGCTCGGCGAACTCACTGCGGAGCGCTTCCTGACGATGAGAGTCTTCGACATCGCCTTGCACTCGTGGGATCTGGCCATGGCGATCGGGTGCGATGGCGAGCTCGATCCGACGCTTGCGGAAGTCGTACTCGACATCGTGCTCAACGAGGCACCGGGGATGGGGTTCGGCATCGAGCCGTGCGGTGATGTCGGTCCAGACGCGACTGCGATGGAGCGACTGCTCGATCTCTGCGGACGATGTGTCCAAGTGGGCAGCCCCTAGCCACCGAGCCTGCCCCCGATCGCCGGCTCTGAGCGGATGATCACCACGGAGTGGGGAGGTCGCTTCATCCGGCAATCCCGAGCGCACGAGTTTCCGGGGAGCCAGGATCGTCGCTGTGGGTGCCGATGGGGTCGACCGGCGTTACCTGATTGTCTCTGGACCAGCCGCGAGCGGGAAGACGCTGGTCGCCCGCGGCCTCTCCGACGAGCTGGGCTGGCCGATCTTTGCGAAGGACACCATCAAGGCTGCCCTCATGTCCGTCCTGCCGGTGGCTGATGCCGATGACGCCCGTCGGCTCGGTCGGGCCGCCGTCGGAGTCCTGGTGGCTGTGGCCGCCGAGGTGAGGGGCGGTGCCGTCCTGGAGGCAGTGTGGCGGCGGGATCAGGGTCGTGACGCGGTGTCCAGCCTCCCTGGAGCCGTGGTGGAGGTCTTCTGTAGATGTGACCGGCCGACCCTGGAGGCGAGGTACGCAGCGAGACGCCGGCCTCGCGGATACGTCCCCGACGCAAAGACCCCGCAGAGCTCGGTCGCGGGCCGGTGATCAGGCGCCTTGGGCTTCGGCGACTCGGCGCATCCAGTAGCGGAACCAGTTGGGGCCGTACGGTGCGTAGATGCGGACCGTGTGGCCACGGCCGACCAGTTCGATGGCGTCCTGCTCCCTGACTCCGAGGAGCATTTCGATCGTCGCACCTGGGAGCGCGGCGAGCAGCGCCTCGCGGATGACGGGATCGTGCGTTGCGAGCGTCAGCGGGACACCTTCGGCATGGATGTGGTGGGCCAGTGCGATGTAGGCGATGTCGGTCGGGTCGCCCCATGGGTAGGCGGTGTCCGCATCCTCCAGGTACGCGCCTTTGGCGAGGCGGATCGGAACATTGGCCTCGATGAGCCGGTCGGCGTCGGACGTGCTGCGCAGGAGGTTCGCCTGGACCGTGGCCACGAGCGGCGCACCGGCCCGGGCCAGGCCGATCGTGAGCTCGATGATGTGGGGGGTGCGCCAGCTTTCTTCGGCGCTGATCTCCAACCGCCCGCCAGCAGGCAGGGCTTCCACGATCTGCTCGACGTGACCTCGGCACACGTCGACACCGAAGTCGAGACCCAGGTGAGATGGGACGATCTCGAGGTAGACGTCACCGCCGACGGCCGCGAGCGCGCTCGCCGCAGCGCGGTAGTCGTCGACGACGCCAGTCGCAGCGCTCTGGTCATCGAGTCCCTCGCCGAACACGTCGAGGCTCACGCCGAGCCCGGCCTCGACGAGCCTCTGGATGGTGAGCAGCGCTTCGTCAAGGGTGCGACCAGCGACATAGCGGCTCGCAGCTCGGTAGGCGAGGTCTCTGGTGAGGTGGTTCGAGCCGACCAACGACTCGAACCTCGTGTTGGTGGCGAGCCCGTACAGGACACGCCTCCTGAGCCCCGAGATCATGGATGCCAACGCTAGTCCTCCCTCGAAGTTGCCCTTCTAACTTAGCATGCTAAGGTGTGGGTGTGGAGATACAGAGCGCGCTCAGCTTCAACCTGCACGCCCTGACAGCGCGGCTGGACCGGGCAGCCGAACGGGTCCTTCAGGCGGAGGTGGACATCTCATACTCCAGGTTCCTGGCGTTGTTCATGGTCGGCGAGTTGGGCGCCGCGACCCAGCGGACTCTTGCGGCGCGGCTTGGGGTGACCGAGCCTTCGGTGAGCCGTATGACCGCGTCACTGGCAGGCGCCGGGCTGCTGAATGCCGACCCCGAACCGGCGGGAGGCAATCGCCGCCAGCTCAGCCTCACCCCCGAAGGAAGGCAGCTGGTCGAACGGTGCGCCAAGCTCCTGGAACACCGACTTGTCGCGCTCGTCGAGTCGAGCGGCATCCCATACGCCGCGTACAACCGACATACACGGCAGCTGCTTGCCACGATCGAGGCGGCCGAGGGTGCATGACGGTCATGACGACGACCACGACGGCGGCCTCGGTGACCTCGGCCGATGGGACCACGATCGGGTACCACACCCTCGGCAAGGGCCACGGAGTCATCGTCGTTGGCGGAGCCCTCAGCACGGCAGAGGACTACCTGCCACTCGGGCGCATCTTGGCCCGGTCCTTCGAAGTCCACCTGATCGACCGAAGAGGACGAGGTACGAGCGGTCCCCAGGGACTCGACTACTGCATCGAGAAGGAGGTCGAAGACCTTCACGCGGTCGCGACCGCCACCGGAGCGGACCGGGTCTTCGGACACAGCTACGGAGGGCTCGTCGCGTTGGAGTCAGCCCGACGATCGGCGATCTTCACCCGGGTCGCGGTCTACGAGCCGGGCGTGTCGGTTGACGGCTCCATCCCTGACGGCTGGATGCCCCGGTACGCGCAACTTCTCGCCGACGGCGACACGCGCGGCGCTTTCGCCTGCATGGTCCGCGAGGCTGGCTTCGCGCCTCAGGCGGTGGGCAAGTTGCCGACTTGGTACCTGCGGGCTGTGCTTCGTCTCGTCATCCGCCGGCGCCGCTGGCAACACATGGAACCACTCCTCGAGTCCAACCTCGCCGAGCACCAGCAAGTCGTCCGCCTCGACTCCACCGTCGAGCGATACGCCTCGATCAAGTCGCGAGTGCTGCTGATGGGCGGAACGGAAAGCCCGGAGGGGATCACGATTCCGGCGCTCGATGCGCTCCACGAGGTGATCCCCGGTTCGATGATGGACATCGTCCACGGACTCGACCACCTCACCCCCACGGCAAAGAAGCCGGAACTCCTCGGCGAGCGGCTTCGCTCGTTCGTCGGGCCGGAACCGGAGCCGTGACCGGACTCCTCGACTCCCAGCTGCTGTTGCCATATACCGCTTTGATCTTCCCCCGGTCTTGTTGACTCAGGTTTCCGGAATCGGTCATGCGATGGATAGGTGTCGGGTTTCGAGGCGCAAGTGTGCTCCACGGCGGTCAGACCGCGGCGCAGGCCGACGTCGCGTCACCTAACGCCGGCTGTGCGGCACTTGCTGGCGCAGAGTCAGTCCGCGGGTAGTTCCACCTCGTCGGTGTACTCGGCGAGGAGCTGGATCGGGTCGTCGCCGCGAAAGAAGCGCGTGGTGAACTCGCGCCACCGGAGTGCAGGGCGCATCTCGATTCTGAGCCGGACAGGCGCGTCGGTAGGGTTCCACGCCAGATGGCGACGGCCGGGCGGCGCCACCACGACAGTCCCCGGCGATGCCTCGATCTCGACGCCGTCGATCCGAAACGCAGCACGGCCGTCCAACACCTCGAACCGTTCCTCCATCCGGGGGTGCACGTGCTCTGCCGCCCGGTGGCCGGGCCTCGTCCACGTCGTCACCATGGTCAACACGTCGGGCGACTCCGCGATGAACTCGACCTGCTCACCACTACGAGGGTTCTCGATCATCGATCCAAGTCTGTCGTTCACCGTCCCCGAACGCCGGCTATGGGCCGCGCCGAGTGACGGCTTCGGCGGGAGCCGCAATGATGGGACGCGTGTCGAGATGGGCAGAGTTCGAGGCCCAGGCCCCAGATGTCGCCGCCGTTGCGCATCGCCTATGGCCCGGCGTCATCGCTCTCGGCCGCGGCGACCCGGCGCCCTCTGGCGCCGCCTCGTTCGCGATCGCCTATCTCGCCACGGTGCGGCGGGACGGCGCGCCCCGCCTCCATCCCTTCTGCCCTATCGTCGCCGGCGGGCGCTTATTCGCTGTCGTCCCGCGCTCGTCACCGAAGGGACATGACCTGAGGCGAGATCCTCGATGTGTGATCCACGCCATGCCGGGCCCAGATGACGACGAACTCTGCATCAGGGCGACCGCTGCCGAGGTCACGGCCGACCCCGAGACCGCGGCCGTCATTCGCGGCGTCGTTGTGCGCAGCGGCGTCGGCGGGATGATCGAGTCTGCCTCACGGGACCCGCTCTTCGAGTTCGACCTTCAACAGGTCGACGCCGCAAGGTGGGTCAACATCGGGCAACCAGGCACGCATGCGGTGCGCCGCCAGTGGCGCGCCCTCTAACACCGGCTCCGGGGCACACAGATCACCGGCGCCGACCGCGCCGCAGGCCAGCGCATAGCCGGCGGTCCCGAGCGGCAATCGCCAGCGACGGCGGCAGTGCGACTGGCGCGGTGACTGGCGTGGAACCAGGGTTGGTTCCTTCGGTGTCGGCTGAAGGACTGTCCCTGACCGGCACTTCCGGGATGGTCGTGTGGCGTGGCATCAGTACGAACACGAGCTCATCGGCGGCGAGCCGGTCGAGGACGTCATCGGGATGCCGGGCGACGGTGATGCGGCAGCCGGTTCTGGAGGCTCGGGCCGCACCTGCTGCCGTCGTACCCTTGCGAGGTGGAAGAACCGCTCCTGCACGTGCGCAGCCGGAGGTCGAGCCAGCGATGAGATTCACGGCGTCGAGCGAAGCGGAGCTCCAGGGTCTCGGGTGCTTCGGGCGCGTTCGGCGGCTATGGCACAGTCGTGGCTGTGCCGCTGGAGGATCTGCCGGACTGGTTGCCGGCCTGGTGTCGGGAACATCTGGGTAGCGAACCCGCCCGCGTGCTGTTCCAGCTGCAACAGGTCACGATGGTGTTCGGTCTCCGGTTGGCCGGTGGTGCGGATGTCGTGGTCAAGGCGCGCGCCGATCACGGCCGGGCCGTGTCGTGTGTCGCGGTGCAGGCCCAGCTGGCTGAGCGCGGGTTTCCGTGTGCCCGGCCGCTCACGCCGGTGGCCGGTGCCGGTTCGCTGGCTGTGCATGCCGAGGAGTTCCGGCCCGGCGGCGAGGTGTTGCAAGGGGACTCACCGGAGGTGGCCGTGCGCTGCGCGGACGTGTTCGCCTGGCTGATGACCGAACTGGCTGACGTGACGGTCGCGTCCCCGCTGCCGAATCCGTGCTGGGTGCGGTGGGACCACGCCGATCCCGGGGTCTGGCCGGTGACCGGCTGCCCCGGTAGCCGGGACCCGGGCGCCGTTCCCGCCGATCTCATTGACACCGCCGTGCGGTCCCGGGAGCGGCTATTGGCCGCCGGCCTGCCGTGCGTGCTGGGCCACGCCGACTTCGAAGCGCAGAACCTGCGGTGGCTCGGCCAGCAGGTGTGGGCGCTGCACGACTGGGACAGCCTGGCATGGCAACCGGAGGCGGCCCTGGTGGGAGCGGCGAGCGGGGCGTTCGCCAGTGTCGGGCCCCCCATGCTGGCGCCGATCGAAAGCTCCGAGGCATTCCTGGCGGCGTATCAGGACATCCGGGGGCGCAGGTTCACGGCCACCGAGCACGAGATCGCGTGGGCGGCCAGCTTGTGGACGGCGGCGTACAACGTATGGGAGGGACTGGGCGGCCCCCCATCCGGCGATGCGCTCCGCGCACAAGCAGCCGAACGCCTCCTCCGGGCTAAAGCCTGACACCAGCCTGCAACATCGCGGACGCCGCCTGCTCGTCGAGACACGCTCGGTCTCGTGCGGCCACAGGTGCCACCTAACGCCGGCTAGGGGGCACACAACGACAGCAATGACGACCGCGCTACGCGCCGATACGTACAGGTGTTGTCGCCGATCGCCACGTGGCGTTATGTGTGGCTGGCCTCGGCATGGCCGGTGTTTGGTCGCTGAAGCGACGATTCCGGACCCATCGCAGGATCGGTGCGTGGTCGGGTTGCGGCTGGCGGCGGCCACGTGGTTCCTGGTGGCCGCTCATGGTGTTTGGGGTGTTGAGGGCTTGAGCCCCGTTGGCGCCTTCTCCGACGACGGGCTCGTCAGCCGCAGCGTCGGGGTCGACCTGTTCCGGGGCATGTCGATGCCCACACCGCGCCACGAACCGAGCGGCGTAGTCGATCAGGAAGCCAAGCTCACGTCAACGATCTCCTGATGGCAAACAGTCAAGGATCTTCTGAGCCCCTCACGCCGATGTACATGCCGCCTTCGATGCGGCGGAAGCGCCGAAGTACTTCCTGCCCCTCCGGGGCGGCGACCACTCGCTGGCATACCGGGACGGCAAGCCGGCGCGCCTGGTGGCCACGACCGCGCTCGCCTTCTTCGATCTCCACCTCAAGAACCGCGACCAAGCGAGCGACGCCTTGGCGAGGGCTCCCGGGATCGAAGCCGTGTCCTATCGCCACCGCGTGGGCACTCACACCAACGGTCAAGCTCGAGTCCCTTCAGGTCCCTAATTCACAGACACGGTCGATGACTCAGCGTGGTGGTCTTCCTCGCCGTGTCCACGGATCGGGGCAAGTCGACGCCTCGGCCTGGAGCTATCTGTTGCCTCGCCTGATCCACGAGAAGGAGAAGAGGCCGAGCGCGGCCGCGAGGCCGAGGAACAGCGCGAACTCGGCTGCCTGGAGGGCCCAGAAGCGGCTGGTGGGGTGGACCTTGGCGACGTCGGTCAGCCCGAGGCGCTTTCCGCAGTCGTCGAGGAGGTGCTTGGCCTGCCGGCCCTGCAGATCGCTCAGGTTGAGCCCGCAGATCTCGGCTGCTCGCGCCTCGGCTAGCTCGCCCGCGGGGCTCACGACGGTGCCGTCCCGGTCGATGGTCTTGTTGGACACCAGCCAGCCCCGGCTCGTAGCGATGCGGTCGGCGGGCTCGTCGGCGGCGAACGAGTAGGTGGGGAAGCGCAGCTCGACGGGATCGAAGAGGTGCGGCCGCACGTAATCGCGGACGCCGAACATGGTGACGACGACGATGAGCAGGGTGACCGCCGTGGCCGGGACCACCCGGCGGATAACGGCGCCGACGGCGACCCCTGTTAGCAGAGCGAACGCCACATACGCGATGGGGACGATGCCGCGCTGCTCGAAGGTCGACGGGCTGATGCGGCTGCCGAGCCGGTCCCGCGGCCCCGACCACCAGGTGAAGGCCAGGCTGTAGAACGCAGTGACGGCGAGCGCGAGGCCGCCGACCACGGCCAGCCGGACCGCGAGCCAGCGGCGCTGGGTGACGCTCTGGGTCCACGCGAGCTGGCTGGTCCGAGACTCGTACTCCCGGGCAAGCAACGGCGCTCCCCAGAACATGCCGACGACCGCGGGCAGGAGGGTCAGGACCCCGCCGAGGGTGCCCACGACCGAGAAGTCGCCGAGGAAGGCGCGCTCGAGATCGCCGCAGGTGCGGTCGCCGGTGGCCTCCTGGCCGAGCGCGCACCGCGACAGGCCGTCGGCATCGAACTGGTCGGCCATTCGGGGCCCGGTCCAGGCCAGCACCACCAGGAACAGGGCGACGGCGCCGATGTAGACCTGCGCTGGCAGCCGGATCTGACGCCACGCCATCCAGGTCATGACGGCACCGCCGCCTTGCCGTTGGCTGCCCGGTCGGCGGCCATGTAGGCGAGGACCAGGTCTTCGAGGCTCACGTCGCTCACGCTCCAGGCAGGGTCGAGGATCGGGGCGGTCGTGTGGACCAGCAGCGTCGACTGCCGGTCGGTGTGCTCCGCGGTGACCACGCGCTGGTCACGCGGGAGTCTCGCCGGGTCCTTGCGGGGGCCCGACAGCAGGTGATGTTCGGCGAGCAGGTCGTCGACGTCGCCCGCGAGCTGCACCCGCCCGGCGCTCAGCACCACAACGTGGTCACAGACCCGCTCCAGATCGCCGAGCAGGTGGGACGACAGCACGATCGTCATCTCCTGGTCGGCGACCGCCGCCATCAGGATCTGGAGGAACTCCCGGCGGGCCAGCGGATCGAGGCTGGCGACCGGCTCGTCGAGGATCAGCAGCTCGGGCCCCTTGCCGAGCGCCAGCGTCAGCGCGAGCTGGGCCCGCTGACCACCCGACAGCTGGCCAGCCCTTTGCCCCGGGTCGAGGCCGAGGTCGCCAAGGCGCTCCCGCGACCCCTCCTCGTTCCAGCGTAGGTTCATGCGCCGCCCGAAGGCGAGGTGCTCACCCACGGTCAGCGACGGGTAGACGGGCGAGCTCTGGGCGACGAAGCCGACCCGGGCGAGAAGCTCGGCCCGGGAGCCCGGACGCTCGCCGAACACGGCGATCGACCCGGTGGTGGCGTCGAGCAGGCCGACCATGAGGTGCAGCAGCGTGGTCTTGCCGGCGCCGTTGAGGCCCACCAGCCCGATGATCCGTGCGGCCGGCAGCGTCAGCGCACAATCCCGCAGGGCCCAGCGGCGCCGGTAGCGCTTGCCGAGACCGTCGGTCTCGACGACGGCCCCGGTCATGCCACGCCCTCATCTAGACCCGAACGAAACGTGGTCTGGAACAGCGCCTCGATGCTGTCGTCGTCGAGGCCGGCCTCCCGGGCTTTGTCGAGCCAGCGGACCAGGTCGCTGCGCAGGGCCCGATGAGCGCCCAGCGAGCCGTCGGCCAGGGTGCGAGTGACGAACGTGCCCCGGCCGGGTCGCCCCGCGACGAGGCCCTCGTGCTCCAGGGTGCGGTACGCCTTGAGGACCGTGTTGGGGTTGATCGCCACCTGGGCGACCACCTCCTTGACCGTCGGGAGCTGGTCGCCCTCCTCCAGGAGGCCGAGGCGCAGGGCGTGGCGCACCTGCTGGGCCAGCTGCTGGAACGGCGCCACCCCGGAGTGCGTGTCGACGCGGAAGGTGATCACCGCACGGAGACTTTCTCTACTTCCATAGTTAAATAATGCATTGAGTCTTTCGAGTCGTCAACTCGACACATCGACCCAAGGTCACCCACCCAGAGATCCATGGGCTCGGACTTCTCAGGTCCTGGCGGGCGGTCCACCCTGTCGTGGCCGGATCTTGTGGTCTGAGGACCGGAGGACCTTGAGCACCGTGTCCGCGCTCACGCCAAACGCCTCGCCAGGCGTAGGGAGGACCAGCCGGCTTCGTAGAGGGCGACGACGTCGACCATGTGCTGACCATCGAGGCCGCGACGACGGTCTCACCATCGCCCGGTGCCGATGCACGGACACGGTGCGTGGGTTGATGCCGAACTCGGCGGCGAGCTCCTTCATGGTTTTCCCAGCGGCGTAACAGGCGACCCGGGCTTCGACCTGCGCTGGTTTCAGGGGCCGCGAGCGGCGCGGATTCGGCCGAGGAATCCGGCCCGGTCGACGGGCCTTCTCCGGAGAGAAGCACAGCGGGTTGCCAGCGTCCAGGTCATCCAGGGCCTCGAGTGCTGGTTGAGGCTGGCGTTGGCGACCGTGCACCCCCGACGCACCGACCTGGCCTCCGTCGGCACCCGAAGTGGGCCTCTTCGCCAGCGACAACGCTGGAACAACCTGGACAACCACCAACCAAGGCCCCACCAACTGCTCAGTCGACGACCTCTTCTCGGATGGGCGAATCGCTCGTCTCGGTCACCCACGGGCGCGGCATGTTCCGTATCGACCTCTCCGGTCGTTGTGAACTGCATGCAGCGACACGACCCGACCGTGCGACCTCATCACCTCCTCGACAGCGCACCCGCACCGCCGACCTAGCGCGTCGGGGAGGCTTGCAGCGAGGCGGTGGTACCGCGGCCGCCGAGGTGTGCGATAGCGACGGTGTGCCTCGCTCGCGGACCATCCGGTCCGACCGGGGAGCATCGGGCCGAGCTCCATGGCGGGCGTGAGCGGAACGACAGGGTGGGCATGGGCGACGAGATGTCGAGTTGGTGGTTCAGCGTCGATCGCCGCTGGCACAAAGGGACACCACCGCCAGGCTGGTGGCAGGGCAGTGACCGGCGTTGGCGCCCGCCCGAGAGCGCAACCGCGACGGAGATTCGGTCGCGTTCACAAGCGACGACGCCAGGGGAGCGGAGCAGACCCGCCCGCAGCGGCTGGTGGTGGCCCGGGACGAAGCCGCACGGTTGACCGATCAGGACTACCGCTCGGCGACCCTCTGCTGGATCGACAACAGGACCAGGTCCTGGCGCCGACATAGCACTGCGCGAGCTTCGGATGTTCTCGGCGACGAACCTGGCCGCCCGCACGCTGGTCGACGTGGTGACCGCGTTCTCGCTGCTGGCCGACGGTAAGGCGTCGCCGCTGCGTATTTCGGGCACTACGCCCATCCTCTGGGTGGGTTCCCCCTCTCAACCTCGTGCTCGGTCCTGATGTGGCCGGTTGCCGGTGTGCTACGCCGTATGACGAACAGCGCGTTCCGACCGACGCTGACCAGATCATTCGAGACCGGTCCCGGCGCTCTCACTCACGTCGGGCCCTCGCGCCGATCGTGCCACAGCGCCGCGACCAGGCACGACACGTCGTGCGGGACTGAGTGTCCGGACCGACTGACCCGCTACGGACACGAGACATGACCAGGTCAGGGGCGTTCGCCACGCTTGGAGGTAGCGGGTGCCCGGGCTGGCCCGCGACCGAGGCGCCTCGGGCCGAGAGGTGACAACTGATCCAAACTGCGGGGTGTGACGATCCGCTACCGATCGACGTGCGCGCTGGTGTCGGAGCATCCGCTGTGACGGCGAACCACTCCCCAGAGTCCGCCGACGATCGCCTGATCGACATTCGAACCGTGGTCGAGGCGCTTGTTCAGCACTCTGAGCGGAGCGAATCTCAGTGACGCCGATCTCAGCGGGGCCGATTTAGGTCGGGTCAGGATTGAGGACGTTGACTGGGCGGGAGTGACCACGACCGAACGAACGATCCTGCCTTCAGGCTTCACCCAAGCCTGATATCGCCGGGGTGCGCCCCGGCCCTCATGCAACGCGCTCGCTGTCGCCGCTCGCCCAGTCATCCGAGGACGGCGCCCCGACACCGGTGCTCCTGATCCCCGCTAGAGGGCCAATCAGCCGCCGGGCCTGACCTCTGCGTGTGCGGTATCGGACGGCGGACCGAATCGAACCCCCACGGTGGCGGTTGCCAAGGTGTTGAGCTGCTGAGGCTTCGGGTCGTTGTTCGTGACCTGTTGGCTTGTCCTCACTCCGGCGGGCACGGGTCGACGTGGCACCTGACCGTCGACGTCAGCCCTGGCCGGCGATGGCGCTCCGTTGGGAGCGTTGGACGGCTGCGATCGTCTTGTTCGTGCCGGTGGGACCGCGGGTTGTCGGGTGTTAGAGGTTGAGGTGTAGGCGGATGGCGTTGTCGAGTTGTTCGAGGAGGTCTGCTGGGAGGTGGCTGAGTGTGGTTCCGATCCGTTCGATGGCGATTGACCGGATCTGCTCGGCCTGGGCCTTGGAGTCGTGAGGAAGCTGGCAGCGGTCAGCCGGCAGGAGCACTTGGAAGGGGTAGATGCGGGTTGTGTTGGATGTGACCGGCACGACCGTGATGACTCCTCGGCCCAGCTGTTGAGCGGTCTGGTTCGCTCCATCCTGGCTGACTACGACTGCGGGGCGGCGCTTGTTCGCCTCGGCGCCGCGAGCCGGGTCGAGGTTGACCCATACGATGTCTCCTCGACGCATCAGCCAGCTGCGGTCTCACCGAGTCCATCGCCGGCTGTCGCGTCCCACAGTTGGGCTTCGGTGGCCGACCACTCCTTCCACGCTGCGGCGTAGTCGTCGCTGAGCTCGACCCCCCGCAGGAGTGAGAGGGCGCGCTGCACTACCGCCGAACGGGTCTGGACACCGTGCTCGTCGGCGTAGCGATCGATGAACTCGACATCCTCGTCGGGGATGCTCACGCTCAACTTCATGACCACCAGGCTACCTCGATTGCTACTCGGGTAGCTATGTGAGTGCCACCGGATGGATCGACGGCTGGCAGACGGCGAATGGGAGCCACGTTGGACCGCTACGGCCGCATCCAAGGTCCTTGAGGGGCTAAAGGACGCGATGCGGTCAGCCGATTGTGATGCCAGCAAGGCCGCGTCGGGGTGTGCGAACTCCGGCTGTAGCCGCCAGGTGGACAGGTCCCGGTTTTGCGCGCTTGCCGAGCCGGGACCGGTGGCGAATAGTTATCCGTTGTAAGAGCGCCGTGCTACGGGATTCTGTGAGCTGGCTCCGATACGGCCAAGCTGCCCGGTGTCGAGTCGTCGATCGTCGCAGCGCAGGCCTTTCCCTGCTGAACGTCCCAGTTCAGGCGATCTGTTGCGCCCCCGGTAGGACTCGAACCCACGACCCGCTGCTTAGAAGGCAGCCGCTCTATCCAGCTGAGCTACGAGGGCGTGTAGCGCACCTACCGTAGCGGGGCGGGTCGGCGGGTCAGGCACCAGGGTGGGAGGAACCGGCTGGTCAGCGGTCGTGGGTGGTCAGCTAATGTGGTCCGCTCTTGGTGGCCGTAGCTCAGGTGGTTAGAGCGTCAGGTTGTGGCCCTGAAGGTCGGGGGTTCGAGTCCCCTCGGTCACCCCACCAAGGCACTGACGGGAGGCCCACCCCAGCAGGGGTGGGCCTCCCGTGGTGATGGGGTCCGGTCAGCCGGTCTGCTCGGGGGGTTCGACGATCGGCTCGGCCGGGGCGGGGGTCCCGCCCGGCTCCGGCATGGTCGGTGCGCCCGGCACCTCGGGCATCCCCGGCTCGTGGCCGTGCTCGCCACCGCCACCGCCGCCGTGGCCGCCGCCGTGCTCACCCTCGGGGTCGCACATGCTGCCGGTCACGCCGAGCCCGGCGAAGCGGTGCCCGCACTCGGTGTCGACGATCCACACGTGCATCATCGGCGGTGACCAGGCCTGGGAGCTGCCGGGCGGGCAGCCGGCCCCGGGGACGTTGATGCCCGCGAAGCGGCCGTTGGCGTCGACGCACAGCTCCTCGTGGACGTGCCACCCGGGGAGCCAGGCGTACTGCTCGGGGATGTTGTCCATCGTGTGCTCGGGCTTCAGGTAGAACATCGCCGCTTCGAGCACGAGGTGGCCGCCGCCGTGGTCCTTGTAGACCAGCGACTCGGGGAAGTTCGGGTCGAGCAGGTGGTCGTCGCCCATCCATGCCGGGTTGATGAAGTGCCGGTAGCCGTTCGGCGTGTTGACCCCGAAGTCGTAGAAGCCCAGCGCTTCGAGCTCGTGGTAGTCGCTGAACTTCTGGGGGAGCACCGCTTCGGTCCGGTGCACCAGGTCTTCGGCGAACGCTTCCTGATCGGGTGTCCAGTCGCCGGGCGGCAGGACGGGTGCGTCGTGGGCGTCGGCCGGTGGGCCGAAGGGGGCGGCCAGCGTCACCAGGGCGATGATGCCGATCGCTCCGGCCACCCGGGCCGTCCACCGTCGTCGGGTCCGCGTCGTCACGGGTTGCTCCTTCCTCCGGGACCGCCCCGCGGGCGCGCGGAAGAAGAGCGGTCGACGCCCCCCAACGATCCCCAGCTGGTTATTACTTGTAGTAATAATACTATTATCAGCCGGTCCGATGGCCAGCCGTCAGGGGGTGCGGAAGGGGTTCGGCCTAGGGGGTCGAAGGGCGTTACAATGGCCGGCCCTGCGCTCCTCTAGCTCAATTGGCAGAGCAACGGACTCTTAATCCGCAGGTTCTGGGTTCGAGTCCCAGGGGGAGTACCTGAAGAAGGCCCTGGTCGCCTCCAGCGACCAGGGCCTTCCAGGATTTTGCAGTGGGTTCGGCGGCCTACAACCCGTTGAGGCGGGCGAGGATCGGCCAGAGGGACACGACGGTCGTGGCGTAGTCGTAGTGGGAGGCGCCGAGCGCGCCGCCGGCGATGGCGGCGTCGACGAAGCGGTTCACGCGGTCGGTGGTGATCGGCGTGTTCTCGGTGCCGGGGTCGTCGACGCCGCCCTCGACGCTGATCGGGCGGCCGCTCATGGAGTGGGCCCGCTGCACCTGGTCGAGGACCCAGACGTACACCTGGTCCGCGCTGTACGGGGTGCCGTTGCTGTTCAGGCGGAACGACCAGAGCGCCATCGGGATGACGACGTCGCTGTTGGCCCCCACGCCGGCCCACGGGAACCCGGCCCACCGGTTGCCCGGATCGGTGCCGAACGGCGACGGCACGATGGCCACCATCATCGCCGACGTCTGCGCCCGGACCTGCTGGAGGTGCGACACGGCCAGGGTGTTGAGCTGGGCCAGCGTCACCTCGTCGAGGCGCTCGATGTCGACGCCCACGGCGTCGAAACGCTGGCCGCCGGGGCTGACGAACTGGGCGATGGCGAGGGTCCGGCGCACGTCCCGGGCCATGTCGCCGTATGCCGGCAGGTACCACCCGACCACCTTGATGCCGTTCTGGTGGGCGAGGTCGAGCCACTGCCCAGCCTCGACCGAGTCGAAGAAGTCGGTGGTGCCGTTGAAGCGGGCAGTCGACAGGTTCAGTACCTTCACGCCGCGGGCCTTCATGTCGGGGACCGCGACAGCGGGATCGAGCGTGGCGTAGTCGAACACGTCGACCCACGTGGCCAGCCGGCGGAACGGCAGGTACACGTCGACCTGCGTCCAGCCGCTCCAGGGGCTGGTCGGGCTGCTCCGCAGCGACTCGTACACGAAGGTGTTGGGCGACCGGCCCACGACCCGGACGTCGTCGCCCGTCGCCATGGCTCCGGGACCGGAGGAGAACCCGCCGCCCCGCGACGTCCACCCGCTCCAGCCGCTGCCCCGGGCGTAGCGCTTGGTCCACATGGCGCCGTCGGTGCTGCGGACGAAGACGTCGAGCTGCCCGACCCCGGGCGCCGCCGCGGCCGGCTGCGAGGTCGCGGCACCGCCCAGCCGCTCCCACCCGACCCACGTCGAGCCGGTGAACCACTTGTGGTAGATCTGGTTCCCGCCGCCGACGGCGAACACGTCCAGCCGCCCGACGGCCCACGACGTGACGGTGGGGGAGGACGTGATCGTCCCGCCCAGGCGTGTCCAGGCCGACCAGCCCTGCCCGGACGCGAACGACCGGTGGTAGGCCGCGTTGTCGCCCCCGCGGATCACGACGTCGAGCCGCCCCGATCCCCAGGACGAGACCGCCGGCGCCGAGGTCAGCACGCCGCCCAGCGACTCCCACGCCGACCACACGCCCCCGGTGAACCAGCGGTGCTGCAGCGTGTCGTTCGTCCCGCGGGCGAACACGTCGATGCGCCCCGGGCTCCACGACACGGCAGCCGGCTGCGACTTCAGCGCGCCGCCCAGGGAGATCGGCCGGCTCCACGAGCCGCCGCCCAGCCGCACGTACTGCGTCAGGCTGCCGCTCGCCGCCCGGGTGAACAGGTCGGTGCGGCCGCTGGCCGCCGATGTCACCGCCGGGGACGGCAGCTCGGTCGCCGGCAGCGGCAACGGCGCCGCGACCGCCACCGGGGCCCCGGGCCCCAGTGCCCCGAACGACACCGCCGCGACCGCCAACGCGATCAGGATGACAGGAGCCCGTCGCCGCGCCATCTCGCTCCCCTCGCCCGCACTCGCCGACCCGGCGTCGGCTTCGCACATCATCTGCCCTGGCCAGGCGGACGTCCAGGCGCCAGCAGCAATTCCGGGCGGTTTCGGGAAGGCTGAGGGGATGGCCGACGGGATCATCGCGCAGACGACCAGCATCGTTGGGGCGAACGGTGACGAGATCGAGGCATACCTCGCCCACCCGCTGGAGGGCGACGACCAGCCGAGCGTCGTGGTGCTCCACCACATGCCGGGCTACGACCGGGCGTCGAAGGAGATCGCCCGGACCTTCGCGGTCTACGGCTACGCCACGCTGATGCCCAACCTCCACCACCGGTACGCGCCCGGCGCCAAGTCCACCGACGCGGCGGCGGCAGCCCGGGACGCCGGCGGTGTGCCCGACGAGCAGTGCCTCGGCGATGCCCAGGGCGCCATCGACTTCCTGCGGGCCCGGCCGGAGGCGAACGGCAAGGTCGGCGTCATCGGCTACTGCTCCGGCGGGCGGCAGACGTTCCTGGTGGCCTGCACCCTCGACGTCGACGCCGCGGTCGACTGCTACGGCGGCCGGGCCGACATCGGCCTCGCCCCCGGACTGCGCTGCCCGCTGCTCGGCTTGTTCGGCCAGGACGACCAGAGCCCGTCGCCCGACGACGTCGACGCCATGGCCAAGGCCCTCGACGCCGAAGGCAAGACGTTCGACTTCCACTCCTACCACGGCGCCGGCCACGCCTTCTTCTCGGTCGACCGTCCCTCGTACCGGCTCGACGCGGCCAAGGACGGATGGAAACAGATATGGGACTTCTTCGGCCAGCACCTCGCGACCCCAGCGACCCCAGGAGCCTGAGATGTGCACCTACGTGACGACCACCACCGACGTCGCCGGCAGCGGCTACACCGGCGACGACTGGTTCCGCGTCGACCGGGCCGTCGTGTACTTCGACCACCCCCAGGACGCGCCTGTCGACCACGCGCTGTGCATCGACGTGTGGGGCGGGCGGGAGCGGGTCGCCGTCGAGCTCGACGCCGCCTCGGCCCGCCGGCTGGCCCAGGCGATCCTCGACACCCTCGACCATGACGAGGTCAAGCCCCTGGTGTGACCGGGTCACCCCCAGGGCATTCCCTCGGGGGAATTGAGGCGCCGCCGGGGCGGGCGCACCGTGGCGGCATGGACGACGTGCAACTCGGGGTGCTGCTCCCGGTCGGTCAGGCCCAGTGGGGCGACGGCGCCGACCCTCGCGAACTGGTCGGCTTCGGGCAGCGGGCGGAGGAGCTGGGCTTCGACTCGCTGTTCGTCAACGACTCCCTGCTGACGCCCCGCATCGAGCCGCTGACGATGCTGGCGGCGCTGGCGCCGACCACCCGCCGAGCCCTGCTCGGCACGGGCGCGCTGCTGCCGTTCCTGCGCCGCCCGGTCCAGACCGCCCAGACGCTGGCGTCGATCGACGTCCTGTCGGGCGGCCGGCTGACCGTCGCCGTCGGGGCCGGGTTCCCGGGGCGCTTCGGCCGGCCGCTGTTCGACCTGTCGGACCTGCCGTGGGCCCGGCGGTTCACCCGGCTCGACGAGACCGTCGACCTCTGGCGCCGGATGTGGGCCGCCGACGGCCCGATCGCCTTCCACGGTGAGGTCCTCCGCTACGAGGACATCCCGGTCTGCACGCCGCCCGTCCGGCCCGGCGGGCCGCCGATCTGGCTGGGCGGCGCGACGCCGGCAGCCCTCGCCCGCACCGGCCGGCTGTACGACGGCTGGCTGCCGTACCCACCTGATCCCGCCGACTACCGGACCGGCTTCGCCGAGGTGCGCCGGGCGGCGACCGAGACCGGGCGATCCGCGGACACCCTGGCGCCCGCGCTGTTCATCTCGGCGATGGTGACCGACACCGTCGCCGCCGGCCGGGAGGCCCTCGACACCTATGCCCGGGCCAACTACGGCGTCACGGTCGACGAGTTGGAGCTCATCCAGGCCATGGTCGCCGGGCCGGCGGAGCACGTCGCCGAGCACTTGCGGCGCTACGTCGACGCCGGCGCTCGCCACCTGGTGGTCCGCATCGCCGCGATGAGCCTGAAGGAGCAGGAGGCCCAGCTCGACCACCTCGTCGCCCTACGCCCCTCGCTGACCTGAGCGACAGCCGCAGAATCCTCCGTGTACGAACGCGTTCTTGAGGTCGACCGGGCGCATCCCTCAAGCGATGGCCTACGGATCGAGAGCTCATCTGGCCGCCGCCGCGGCCAGGGCCGTGGGGTTGAAGGGCGAGAAGCTGAAGATCGCCATCGCGGTCGCGCTCGCCGAGTCGGGCGGCAACCCCAAGGCGTGGGGTGACCGCTCGCTGCCCGGCAAGGGGTCGCGGGGGCTGTGGCAGATCTACGTCATGCCGGGGTCGAAGTCCGGGCCACCCCGGTTCTGGAACAACCCGAAGGCCCTCGAGAACCCGCTGACCAACGCCAAGTCGATGATGGCGATCGGGCACGGGGGCAAGAACTGGGGGCCGTGGACGACCTACCGGACCGGCGCCTACCGGAAGTTCCTCAAGGAGGCCGACGCCGCCATCGCCTGGCTCGCCACCCCGGCCGGCAAGGCCCTGGTCAAGGATCTCAAGGCCAAGGGCGGACAGGGCGTGCCCTGGAAGCCGGGCGGTAACCCCAAGCCGAAGACCAACCCCGGCGGGTCGGGCCACAAGACAAAGCTCAAGATCACGCCCGCCAAGCTGCGGGCCGACCGCGACCAGCTGCGCACCTGGCTCAAGCACGATGTCAGCGGCGGCCGGGCGCTGATCGGCAACGCCGTCACCAAGCACGACGGCTTCGTCAAGACCAACCCGGCGGGCGTCACCACCGACCTGGTGGCCCACAACGCCATCCACGCCGCGCTCCAGACCACCCACCTGGTCTTCGACGAGGCCTTCCGCCTGGTCATGCAGGACTTCGACCTCCTCGCCAAGGTCCTCAACCAGGGCGCCGACCACGCCGACCTCACGGAAGCCGAGCTGGCGCACGAGGTCCGCACCTACGAGGACCTCGCCTGACATGGTCACCCCGACCGTGGTTCCCTGCGATCAGGCGGCCGAGATCGCCCTGCTGATCAGGGACTACTCGACCACGGCCGAGCACCTCGACAAGCTCGGGACCAAGGTCGCGACGATGGGCGACAGCCTGTTCCACGGCTGGCCGGGCGCCGCCGAGCGGATGACGGCCCGGGAGCTGCGCCACCTCGGGCGCTTCTGCACGAAGCTGGCCAAGGCCCTTCACCACGCCGCGGGCGCGCTCGGCACCTACCGGGACGCCCTCGCCACCCACGAGAAGGCCAAGACGCCCGACATCACGGTGGTCAACACCAAGGCGACTGCCGCGGCCAAGGCCCTGGTGGCGGCTTCGGAGCTGATCGGGAAGGGCAAGAAGGCGAGCATCGACGCCGCCATCGAGGGGGCCCTGCCCTTCCAGCGGGGCGTGCCGCTGGTGCCAGGGCCCGGCTCCAAGCAGCCGCCGCTGGCCGCCACCATCGGCCCGAAGTCGAAGCCGGCCGACATCCGCCGCGCCCAGGAGGTGCTGCGGGCCCGGGGCTGGCACGTGACCGTCAACGGCAAGTGGGACGCCCAGACCGCCGGGGTCGTGCGGCAGTTCCAGATCAACAAGCACGTCCCCCACACCGGTGTGGTCGACAAGGCGACGTGGCACGCCATGTGGACCAAGAAGATCATCTGGTGACGCCTGGGCCACGATGGAGGCGTGAACGCGGTCGGGGAGTACCGGTTGGTGGCGCGGAACACGGCGACGGCGTCGGCCAACAAGATCCATGACGACGGGGTGGCCCGGCGCTACGGCTTCTCGGGCGGGCTGGTGCCGGGGGTCGACGTCTACGCCTACATGACCCACCCGCCGGCAGCGACCTGGGGGCTCGCCTGGCTGGAGCACGGTGCGCTCGACGCCCGCTTCGTGGCCCCGGTCTACGACGGCGACGACGTCCTCGTCATCGCGAGCACGCCCGAGCCGACCCCGACCGGCGGCCGCATGACCCTGGAGGTCCGCAACGGCAGCGGCCAGACCTGCGCCGTTGGCGAGGCCCGCCTGCCCCAGCCCCTGGTCGACGGACCGCCCGTAGACCGCTGGGCCGCGGTCGACCCCGCCACCGACCCGCCGGACGCCACGCCCGAGGCCCTGACCACCGGCACCCACCTCGCCTTCGCCCCGCACCCCGCCCGGGACGACATCCTGCGCACCTACCTCGGCGACATCGGCGAGCGCCTGAGCCTCTACACCGACGAGGCCGTCGCCCACCCCGGCTGGCTCCTGCGGGACGCCAACTACGTCCTGTCGGCCAACGTCCGGCTCGGGCCGTGGATCCACGTCGAGTCCCACGTCCAGCACCACGGGCTGGTCTGGTTCGGCAACACCATGTCGGCCAGGGCGACGGTGGCCCGGGAGTGGGAGCGCAAGGGCCATCGCTTCGTCGAGCTGGACGTCGCCCTCCTCGCCCGAGGCGAGGGCGGGGACGATGACCGGGTGGTGGCCCATGTGACCCACACCGCCATCTACCGACCCCGCACGCCGGCGGCGGCGGAGGAGGACTGAGCGACACCCCCGTCATCGAGGATGCTGGCGAGGTACTCGGCCGTGCCCCGGGCCAGCAGCGTCAGGACCGCGGCCGCGATGGGGGCGAAGATGGCGCCGAACGGGATCCGGGTCGGGTCGGAGCCGGTGACCATCTCCGGGCTGAAGATGGCGACCGCGGCGGCGGCACACCAGATGGCGGCGACGCACAGGGCGACCGGCCGGTAGAGATCGACGCCCGCCCGGGCGGCCCGGAGGCGGGCCCAGTAGGTGACGACGGCGCTGGTGGCGACGGCACCCCAGATCCAGGTGCCGAAGGCCGCGACGGGCAGGTGCTCGTGCTCGCTGCCCGACACCATGTCGGGGGCGAAGAGGCTGATCGCGACGACGGAGGTCCAGATGGCGCCGACGGCGGTGGCCAGGGCACCCAGCTCGGTGGCGGCGGTTCTGACGGTGGTGGCTTGGTCGTTCGTAGGCATGAGACGAACGTAAGCCCGGGCCTCCACCGTGTCGTCAGACCACGGTCTGATGTGCGTGTCAGACCGTGGTCTGACACGCACACGAGGCCGAGGCCTGCGCCCCCGCCCTACGACGCGAAGTCAGGGATGTTGCCGCGGGCGGACTCGCTGCGGCCCTTGGGCTCCTCCCACTCCTCCTGGCGCCCCAGGGCGGTGAGGTCGAGGAAGTAGTACGAGCCGCCTGTCGACTCCAGCCCCCGGGCGTACTGCGAGTAGGTGTGGAACACCCGGTCGCCGACCCGCAGGAAGCAGCTGCGGCCGGGCGCCTCGAACGGCTGGTCCATCTCGTCGAGGTCCTGGCCCGCGGCCTTCAGCTCGGCCTTGTCGCGGTAGTTGTAGGTGGCCGCCCCGGCCGACTCGTCGACGGTGACTCCGAAGTCGTAGTTGAAGTCGGTCCCGAACGACGAGTACCAGGGCACGTCCCAGCCCCGCTTCGCCTTCCAGCCCTCCAGCTTGGCCAGAGGCGCCCGCGACACCATGGCGAACGTCGTGTCCCGGGTGTGCAGGTGGTCGAGGAAGCCGGGCGACAGCTCGTCGATCCCTGCGGTGCAGCTGGGGCAGCCGTCGTCCCAGGAGGGATCGAACATGAAGTGGTAGATGATCAGCTGCTGGCGACCCTCGAACATGTCGAGCAGGCGGGTCTCGCCCTTGGGCCCGTCGAGCACGTAGTCCTTGTCGATCTCGACCATCGGCAGGTTGCGGCGCTCGGTGTTGAGCGCGTCCCGTGCGCGGGTCATCTCCTTCTCCTTGACCAGCAGATCCTTGCGGGCCGCCAGCCACTCGTCCCGGGTTGCGATCTTGGGAAGGCTCATCTCGTGACTCCTCGTCTGGACGACGGGCCGGGATCCAGACCCGACCCTCAGACGTGTAGACCGAGCGACCTTCGAGAACTCATCGCTCGCCCGCGAAGACGCAGGTCAGGGCAGTAGCGCCTTCCCTGACTACTGCGGACGCTGGAACGGCGGGCTCCCGGCGAGCTTCCCGCCGTCGATGGCCAGCGTCGTCCCGGTCACGAACGACGCCTGCTCCGAGCACAGCCACACCACCGCGGCGGCCACCTCCTCGACCGTGCCGATCCGCCGCATCGGCATGGCCTGGGCGGCCGCCTGCTGCGCCTGCTCACCCGCCCGCGCCAGGTTGTCCGTGAGGATCGGTCCGGGCGCCAGGGCGTTCACCCGGACGCCGTGGGCGGCGTAGTCCAGCGCCGCCACCTTGGTCAGCCCCTCCAGCCCGTGCTTGGACGACACGTAGGCGGCCAGCCCGGCGACGGCGTCGATGCCGGCGGTCGACGACATGTTGACGATGGCGCCCCCGCCCGACTCGAGCATCGCCCGGATCTCGTGCTGCAGGCACACGAACGTGCCCCGCAGGTTGATGGCCATGGAGCTGTCCCAGGCGTCGAGCGTGACGTCGAGCAGCGGCATCGGCCCGTGGCCCCCGCCGGCGGCGTTGTTGCAGGCGGCATCCAGGCGGCCGAACGACGACACCGTCCGGTCGACCAGCGCCTCGACCGACGACGGCGACGACACGTCGGTCGGCACCACCAACGCCCGCCCGCCGGCCTCCTCGATCGACGCCGCCACGTCGCGCAGCCCGGCCTCGTCCCGGGCCGCCAGCGCGACGGCCGCGCCCGCGGCAGCGAACGCCCGACCCACCGCGGCGCCGATGCCGCGGCTCGCCCCTGTGACCAGCGCGACCTTCCCGTCCAGCAGAGGTTGGGTTTCCACCGGGCGAGTATGGCGGCATATGGAGCTACATCCCTGACATCCGCCCCCGCAGCGGGCGTACGTTCGGTGTGTGGGTTCGGACGGAGGGCGCCTCGCGAGCGAGTTGGAGCTCGAGAGCGATCTCAAGGTTGCGTTGCTGACGGGCGCGGCGGGTTGGCGCGACCGTGACAGCCTCTACACGTCGGCGGAGCTGGCCGCTGTCGCCGTCCTCGTCGCGTGCGTCGCCTCGGTGGTGACCGTGCTCCTCGTGAGCGCCGGCCTGCCCGGCCGCGACGCCGCCATCGCCGGTGCCGCCCGCTGGGTGGTCGCGGCGGTCGGTGCGGCGACCCTGGTCGGTGCCGTGGCCCCGTCGTTCGCCTGGCCGCTCGGCTGGCGACCCCGCCAGTCCGGCCCGACGCGGGGCTTCGCTGCGGTCCGGGTCGGCGCGGGGATGCTGGTCGTCGGCTGCTGGACCGCGCTGCTCGGCCCGACCTCGCCGGCTCCCATCTGGACCCTCGGCGCGGTCGTCGGGTGCGAGTACACGATGACCGCCTGGGCGCTCGGCATCCGCACCAGCGGGCGGGCCTGGCTCTGGTCGTTCCAGCGGTCGACCCTCCACGTGGGGATCTGGCTGGTCAGCCTGTCGGTCGCGTTCGCATATCCGCATCGCGCCTTCGACCTGCTGATGGTGCCGCTCACGTTCCAGGTCATCGCGCTCGCCGCCGCGCTGACGTGCTCGAGCCTGGAGCGACTCCGCACCGCCATCGACTACCGCACCAAGCGGGTTGCCCGCGGCGCGGTCGCCGGGGCGCACCACCGCCTCGCCCACTGGCTGCATGACGACGTCACCACGTCGCTGCGCTTCGTCCGCCTGGGGTTGCAAGCCGGCAGCATCACCCCCGAGCAGGTCGCCGACGAGCTGGACCAGCTCGACCATCGCCTGCGCATCCGCCAGCTGGACGAGACCCTCGGCACGGGCGCCATCCAGCTCGCCCAGGTCCTGCAGCCCTACGTGCGGCTGGCCCAGGCCCACGGGGTCGACGTCGTGGCGGTGCCCCGCTTCGACGAGGCCTCGACCACCCTCGACGGCGACACCGGCCGCATGGTCCAGCGGGCCTTGAGCGTGGTCGTGCCCAACGCCATCGCCGCCGGCGCCGAGCAGCTGGGGTTCCGGGTGGCCGCCAACGGCCCGGGCGCCCTCGCCATCGAGGTCGAGGACGACGCCGGTGGATTCGACCTCGCCGCCGTCCCGGCCGGGCGCGGCCTGGACGGACTCCGCCGCGACCTGGGCACGGGCGCGGTGACATGCACACGTACCAAGACCGGGAGCCGCCTTCGGGTGGTCATCGAGCATCACGAGGTGGAACCGTGACGCGACTCGCCATCGTCGACGACAGCAGATTGGCCCTCGGGCCGCTGCGCCAAGTCGTGGAGACCGAGCTGGGGTGGGAGGTCGCCACGGCGACCTGTCCGGACGAGGTGCCGGCCCTGCTGGAGATCGAGGACACCTTCGACATCGCCATGGTCGACCTGTCCTACGTCAACTCCGACCTGAACGGCCTCGACGCCCTGCTCACCATCCACGACTACACCCCGACCTGCCGCCTGGTGGTCTACACCCAAGGCGACCCACCCCTCGCGGAGGTCCTCCGCGATGCCTGGGACGCCTTCGAGCTGGCCACCGCGCTGTCCAAGAGCACCGACATCCCGCTCGTGCTGCGCGCCCTGCGGCGAGTGGCGGTCGAGGGGATGGCGCCGGTCGACCCGGTGCTGCAGCCGCTGCTGCCGGCCGAGCGGTCGCGCTGGCGGTCGCTGGAGGGCTACGGGCTGCTGGTGCGCCACGCCGGGCACGCCAAGCTGTGGCGGGCGCTGATCGAGCTGGACGAGGAGCCGTCGTACCGTGACCTGGCCGCCCACACCGGGCTCAGCCTGAGCGCGGTGAGCAACTACCGCAGCGAGCTGCTCACCGACCTCTCGCTCCACTACCTCGACCGGCCCCGCATGCGGCAGATGCAGCGCTTCGCCAAGCGCTGCCGGCCGCTGCTGGACACCCACATCCGCCGCAAGCTGGGTGATGCCGTGGCATGAGTGGCCGCGCCAGAGCGAGCGTCCGTCTGCAGCGAGGCGCAGCCGAGTGAGGCACGGCCGCCGGAGCGAGCGTGGCCCGAGGGCCCCGGCGCGCAGCGCCAAGAGCGGGGAGCGATGAAGGTCAGGGGCCGAATGGTCGCCATGGTGGCGGTGGGGGCGCTGCTGGGCGGGGCGCAGGTGGTCGGATTGTGGCTGTCGACCGACGGCGACGCGTCCGGAGCCGAGCTGCTCGCCCTCGACGACTACTGCCGCCACCTGCACGGCGACCGGGCCACGGCCTACGAGCCGGGCGACATCGGCGGCTGGCGCTGCTCGGTGTGGCGCAACGGCGTCTGGGGCCTCGACGTCGTAGACCTCTCCGACGCGTGCCGTTGGCAGCGCCGCGACCCCGGCGCCCGCCTGACACTCGACCGGCCGTCGGGCGAGGACACCACGCGGCGGAGGCTACTGTGCACTGAGTGAGCGGGCGGGCTCGATCCCACAGTCGGAGCCCCGGCCGGCTCTGGGCCTGGGTCGGCACCACTGTCCTGGGTGCGGTTGCTGTGTCGGGTGCACTCCTCGCGGTCCTCCACCAGCGCGACCAATCGGACGGCCGCGATCGGCCTGCAGGCGCGTCCGAGCAGGCCGGCCAGCCCCGGGCGGCAGGTCGCCAGCACTGGCAGCACGAATGGCCGGCGTCCTACGCCGGTCCGGTGTGGATCACCGTCAACCCGCCCGACGACCTCCCGCGCACGATCACCATCACCTGGGGGCCGTGGCAGCGCCAGCTCCTCCACGACGGCGCGGGGCCCAAGACCTACCTCTTCGCCAAGAGCCCGACGGGCAAGGGCGAGGAGACGGTGCCCACCTCGGTCGACGTCGACCCCGCCGCCGTGGTCACCTTCGGCTCCGGCACCCCACCCGACGCCGCGGTCGACGTCAACATCGGCTGGACCCGCGTCTCCGGCTAGGCACGCTCGGGGTGGCCGTCGTTGTAGGCGGCGAGGAGACGGTCGCAGTCGTCGGCGGCGGCGGTGAGGGCTTCGCGGGGGTCGGCGCCGAGGGCGGCGCTGGTCACGGCCCCGGCGAGCAGCTGCTCGACCTCCTGCTCGGGGCCCACCGACATGCCGAGCTCCGCCGCCGACGTGCCCTGGTCGGCCAGCGCCCGGTATGCCACCGCCAGCTCGGGGTGCGCCCGCCACGCCGCCCGCACCGGCTCGGCCTCGGCCGCCTCCCGGCTGATCGGGACGTACCCGGTGGCCGCAGCCCACCGGGCCTGGACCGGCGCCGACCCGAGGTACGCCTCCAGCGCCCACGCCGCCCGGGTCTCGTCGTCCGACTTGTCGGCCGCCAGCCACAGCGCAACCCCACCGGGCAGCGAGCCCTCGCCTGGCCCCGGCAGCGGGGCTACGCCGAGGTCGAGGTCCCGGCCCCGGGCGTCGTTCAGCTCGCCCAGCGCGCCCGACGTGTGCAGCGTCATCGCCGCGGCCTGCGGGTCCGCGAACAGCGCGGTGAGATCGTCGACGCCGCGGACGTTGCTGCCCACCGACCGGGCGAGGCCGTCGGCCACCATGTCGCGCAGCCAGCGCAAGTGCTCGACCGCGGGCCCGTCGGCCCAACGGGCGGCCACGGCCGAACGCCGGCGGCCGTTGCCCGGGTTCACCACGGTGGCGCCGACCTGGGCGCTCCACTGCTCGACGAACCAGGTCCCGCCGCCTTTCGGGCCGGTGTCGAACAGCAGCCCGACCGGCACCACCCGCTTGCCGACCAGCCGCTCGGCCGCCGTCCGCAGCTCCTCGAGCGTCGCCGGTGGCTCGGCCGGATCGAGGCCGGCGTCCCGGAACGCCTGGCGGTCGTAGAGCAGCACGGGGGTCGACACGGCGAACGGCATGGCCTGGACCATGCCGTCGACGGACCAGCTCGCCTCGATGACCGGGAGCGCTTCGGGGACGGCCTCGGCGAAGCAGCGGCCGGGAGCGACGGTCTGGCGCGAGTCGGCGAGCAGCCGCGTGGTGTCCTCGGGCAGGGCCACGATCGAGGGCCGTTCGGCGGCGCCGGTCGAGCGCCAGCGGTCGAGCAGGTCCTGGCGGCCGCCGGGCGTCTGCTCGACGGCGACGGTGATGTCCGGCCGGGAGGCGTCGAACGAGGCGATCAGCTCGCGCAGCCGGCGGCCGCGGTCGCCACCCTCGGCGTGCCACACCGTGATCCGGACCGGCCGGTCGCGACGATGGCCGGGCAGCCGGGTGGTGCAGGACCGCAGCGTGGTCCGGCGGGCGATCGGCTGCTCGGCGGCCTGGTCGTTGCGGCAGGCGAAGGCCCCGGCCGCCAGCATCGCCACCGCCAGGCACGCGCGACGACGCGTGACCCCCCGCCTCAGGCACTCAGGGCGTGCCACATCACCACCTCTCGACGCTCGCCTCGCCCATCGCCGTCGCCAACACTACGCGCAGTGCACGCAGCGTTTGGCTGAGAGAGCTGTCAGTCGAGGGCGGTGGGGATCATCCTCTGGTTGACCTTGACCCCTGCGTAAACCGACAGCGCCGTCCAGACGGTGCCGAACGGCAGGGCGAACAAGCCTGCGAGCCGCAGGCGCCGTCGGGCCGGGCGCTCGGCGCACGCCGACTCGACCTCCCGCGGGCCGGCCGACAGCTCGCCCGCCGCGTCAGGCAGCAGCGGTCCCGAGTCACGGTGCACCGCGTCGCAGCTCACGGTGCTCCCGAACACGGTCGCACTGTCCGGCGCCTCGATGGCCGCCGCCCAGATCAGCGCCACCGACGCCGCCAACACCACCAACACCCCGACGCCTGCAGCGGGCAGCCACAGCTCGCCGACGAGCCTCTCCGGGCGGACGTTCATCCCGCGACAGTACGACCGCGGACCGGTACCTGTAGTCGTCTCCATACGATTCGTCCGCGGGCTCCCGTACCGTCGATCCGAGAGACGTGCCTGGCTGGCGAGCGCCAGGGGCGTGGCTTCGACCGTCGTTGCGGCGGCGCCTGCACGGCGCCGCCGGCGGACGCAACGGCGGTCGAAGCCCCCTTCGTGGCCATCGAGGCGATCGAGCCCCCGGCGCCCATCGAGCGCCAGCCAGGCGCTCAAGCCGCGAGCAGCAGCCAGCCGCCGGCCACCAGGGCCCCCACGGTCAGGAGCCCGAAGAGCGCCACCCACAGCCCGGCCGGCAGCGGGGTGAGGCGGGCCAAGGTGTCGGCGTCGGAGCGCATGCCGGGGCGTCTCCGGCGCTCACGCCGCAGCTCGACGATCGGCCGCACCGCTCCCAGCAGCAGGAACCACGTGACCCCGTAGCCGAACGCGGCTTGCACCCGCGCGGTGGCATAGAACGACACCGCCACCACGATCGCCCCTGTGGCGACGAGCAGCACGGCGCCGTAGAGGTTGCGGATCAGCAGCAGCATCCCCACCAGCACCGCGGTCCCGGCCCAGAGCATGATCGTGACCTGGTCGATCGCCAGGAGCCCGACGCCGGCCAGACCGACCAGCGAGGGGCTGAGGTAGCCGGCGGCGGCGGTGGCCACCATCCCCGGGCCCCGCGGCTTGCCGACCGACAGCGTCAGGCCCGAGGTGTCGGAGTGCAGCCGGATGCCCCGCAGCCGGCGCCCGGTGAGCAGGGCCACGAGCGCGTGCCCGGCCTCGTGGACGATGGTGACGACGCTGCGCGAGCGGCGCCACACCACGTCGACCGCCACCGCGGCCAGGGCGCACGCCCCTGTCACGATCACCAGGGTCGAGGACGGGTCGAGGGTTGTCGTCACCGAGTCGGGGCTGGTCGCCACCGACAGATCATGGCGTGCCGGCTCGGGCGTCCTCGCGCACCCGGGCGACTTCCTGAGCCGTCGCGCCGATCGGGAGGTGGACGGTCACGATCGCGCCGGGCAGCTCGTCGTCGGGCCCGCTGTTGGCGACGTCGACGGCGCCCCCGAGCCGGGCCACCACCTGCCGGACCAGGGCCATGCCGATGCCGCGGCCGTGCCGGCGGTCGGGTCCGGCCACCTTGGTCGACCAGCCGGGCTCGAACACGTGGTCCAGCGCCTCGGGGCTGAAGCCCGGCCCGCTGTCCCGCACCTTGACGACCACCCGGTCGCACTGGGGCTCGATCGAGACCTCGACGCGGCGGTGCTCGGGCCCGGCCGTCGCCGCGTCCATGGCGTTGTCGACGAGGTTGCCGACGATCGTGACCAGGTCGACCGGCTCGACTGCGTCCTCCGGCAGCCACGACGCCTCGGTGACGTTCAGCTCGATCGAGCGCTGGGCCGCCTCCGAGGCCTTGCCCAGCAGCAGCGCCACCAGCGCGGCCTCCTCGAACTGGCCCGACAGTCGGCTGGTCAGCATCCGGGTGGCCCGCACCTCGCCGGTGGCCAGCCGCACGGCCGCGTCGACGTCGCCGAGCTGGGCCAGCATCACGACGGTGTGCAGGCGGTTGGCGGACTCGTGGTTGCTGGCCCGGAGGGCGTCGGCCAGGCTCCGGGTGGCGCTCAGCTCGTCGGCCAGGCTCTTGATCTCGCTGTGGTCGCGGATGGTCATGACCGTCCCGAGCGACGCCCGGCCCTTCGTGGCCTTGCTCCTGCTGCCCGGCGGTGGGCCGATCGGCACCTGGGTGACCACGACCAGCCGCTCGCCGGCCAGGTGCACCTCGTCCTCGACCGTGTCGCCGGAGGCCAGGAGCTCGGCCAGCGAGCCGGTCACCGGCAGCACGCCCGCCGGCCGTCCCTGGATGTCGCGGACGTCGCCGAGGCCGAACAGCTGGCGGGCGGCGTCGTTGATCAGCGCGATGCGCCCGTCGCCGTCGATGACCACCAGGCCCTCGCGGACGGCGTGGAGCACGGCGTCGTGGTGGGCGTAGACACCGGCCAGCTCGGCTGCGCCCATCCCGAAGGTCTGGCGGCGCAGGCGCCGGGCGATCCAGAGCGAGCCGAGCGCGGCCACCGCGAGCGCCACCACGGCGGTGCCGAGGATGAGGGGCAGGACGTAGGACACGTCGCTGGTGACGGTGTTGACAGTGACGCCGACCGACACGAGGCCGACCGGCGCGCCGCCGTCGTCGCTGTCACCGTTGCCGTCGTAGATGGGCACCACCGCCCGGACCGACGGGCCGAGCGAGCCCTTGAAGGTCTCGACGACGGTCCCGCCCCTGGCGGCAGGCTCGAAGGTGCCGGCGAAGTGGCCGCCGATCTTCGCCCGGTTGGGATGGCTGTAGCGGATCCCGTCCGGGGTCATGAAGACCACGAACGAGACGTCGGTGCGGTGGCGCAGCCGCTCGGCCAGCGGTTGGAGGGTGGCCGACGGGTCGTCGCTGTGCAGGGCGGCCGCGACGTCGGGCATGGAGGCGACGCTCTCGGCCACCGACTCGACCCGGCGCTCGGCGCCCCGGTGGACGAGGCGGTCGGCGGCGACGATGTCGACCACCACGCCGACGCCCACGACGATCGCCACGATGACGACCGAGAGGACGAACACCTGCTGGCTGAGGCCGAGGCGCGAGCCGGCTGCCCGCGCCGACGCACTCCTCCCTCCTGCCATCCATCCAGTGTGCCCGCCCACCCTGCGTGCCCGCACCGGATCTGTGCGTGACTCTTGCCCCAGGCTGTCCATCTTCTGGACGATGAGGAGGGGAAGCGGCTCAAGCCGTGCAGGTCACGGCGTGCAGTCTTCCTTGGTCCCCTCGCTCATGCGGTGGATGGCGTCGCCCAGCTGGTTCAACGTCTTCCTGAGCTCGACCCCGGTCTCGTGGGCGGTGTCGGCGTCGCCGAGCCGCTCGATCTGATCGCGCACGTCCTGGTACTTGAGCTCGAGGTCGCGGAGCTGGAGGGCGTTCTCGTCGTCGGTCGTGTTCATGACCTTCTCGATGTTCTCGCCCAGGTGCTCGAGCCGCTCGTCGACGTTGTTGGCGTCGGTGTCCTTCTGGGCCAGCTGGTCGAGGTCGTCGAGCGTCGCCTCGACGTCCTCGCTGCGGTCGCAGCCCTTCGCCTGGTCGCTGGTCGCGCAGCCGGCCGAACCGGCCAGCATCGCCACCGTCAGCAATCCGCTCGCGCCCACCGTCACCAGCCTCATGGAACCGATTCTCCCACGCGAGCGTACGGTTGAGCAGCGCACTACTCTCACCGCCACCGGGGTACCCGGCGGGCAAAAAGAAGGCGGAAATCAGGGGGAATCATGGGCATCCGACGTCGTCTGGGGCGCGTCGCGCTTGCGGTCGCCATCACTGTCGTCCTTGCCGCGTGCAACGGCCTGACCGTTGACCAGCGCGGTGTCTACACGAGCTCACCGACCCAGCACATGACCGGCACGGTCGAGGTCGGGCAGGGCGACTCGCTGACGTCGGTCACTGTCAACGGCGTCACCGCGACCGTCGAGGGCGAGAACTGGAGCGCCGACATACCGCTCGACGGCGCTTCGGTGTTCAACAAGGTGCTCGTCGAGGCCCACTACAGCTCGGGCCAGGTCCTGCGCGAGCGCCGCACGGTCGTCTACGGCGACGGCTCGACCGCCACGGTCCTCCCCGAGAGCCAGGTGCTGTCGGACGCCGTCGGGCTGCGCATCAACGAGAGCTCGTTCACCAAGCTCGGCCCGGTCATCAAGCAGCTGACCACCATCGACCCGGGCGCCATCGCGCCCCCGGGCACCGTGGTCATGGACGAGTGCCTGCAGCGGATCATCGGCTGCACCCTCTACGTGAAGGCGAACACCGCCGCCGCGCCGACCCTCCGGGACTTCGACGTCCAGCTCGCCAGCCACGCCGGCAACGCTCAAGCGGTGGTCAACCTCTACGACCTGCACCTCGACATCGACGTGAACGCCAAGGTCCTGGGCATCAACACCCACTGTGACCTGGTGATCGACGCCGACCGGACGACCGTCGACGGCCGCTACACCCTGCGGCCCGACCCGGCCGACCCCACCAAGCTCGACGTCAACCTCGTCGGCACCGCGCCCACCGTGACCCTGACCGGGGTCACCCACGACTTCACCGGCGGTGTGTGCTCGCTGCCGCTGATCGAGCAGATCGTCAACGCGATCCTCGGTGACGTGCAGGCCCTCATGCACGACAACCTCGTGCGCCAGCTCGGCGACCCGGACGGCGCGGGGGCACTGGACTCGCCCGTGGCCGACGCCATCGAGAGCGCCCTGGCCAACGTGCACATCGCCGGGCCCATCGGTGCAGCCCTCGGCCTCGACCTGACGTCGAGCCTCCAGAGCGTGGCGGTCGATGAGCAGGGCCTGGGCTTCCGGGCCACCGGCCGCTTCCTCAGCGCCGGCCCGGTGCCGGGCGCACCCAACCTGACCGGCTCGGTCGGCTGGGGCGACACCCTCGGGCCCATCGGGTCGACGAGCCCCGGCGGCCAGGGCTTCGACGTGGCGGTCGGCGCGTCGGCCAGCTCGTTCAACCAGCTGCTGGCCGGGGAGACCGAGCGAGGACTCCTGAACGTCGACGTCACCCAGCTCGACGGCAACCCCCTCACCCTGAAGCGGCTGCTCGACCTCATCGGCGCCGGCGGCCTGGTGACCACCGACATGCCGCTGGCCATCGAGCTGCGACCCGAGGTCGCGCCGATCGTGACCACGGCGCCCGGGCCCGGGGGCGCGCTCGGCGAGATGCGCCTCAGCGGCTACCGGGTCACGGTCAAGACTCTGGCCCCTCCGGCCGTCCTGATGGAGCTGGTCATCGACTTCACCACCGGGATAGACCTCAGCTTCGAGGATGGTGGTCTGGCGTTCGGGATCCGCCCGCCGGCCGCCGACGCCTTCGACGTGACCGTCACGCAGAACCCGCTCGGCATCCCGGATGCGGTCATCGAGCAGGTCTTCGAGCAGCTCGCGCCGCGGGTCTTCGGGTCGGTGCAGGACGCACTGCCGAAGTTCCCGTTGCCGCAGTTCGTCGGGCTCAACCTGCAGCCCGTCGAGGTCAACCGGCAGGGGACCGGGTTCGTGCTGTTCGCGAACCTGGTGCCAGCCGGCTGAGCCTCAGGCCTTCGACTTGCCGTCCTGGTTGACGTCGACCCCGTCGACCAGGACGGTGACCTTGTCGGGGTAGAACGAGACGAGCCCGGCGACCCGGATGCTCTCGGGCAGCGGCGCCGGGTAGCTCCAGGCGATGTCCTCGGTGCCGTCGGTCGAGCTGTAGTGGACGGTCGTGCCCTTGTAGGGGCAGTGGGTCACCGTCTCGGAGAGGGTGAGACTGTCCATCCGGACGTCGACCTTCGGGATGTACCAGCGGGGCGGCAGGTGGGTCTCGTGGAGGACGTGGGCCTTCGTCGACTCGGCGAGGACCTCGTCGCCCTTGAGCACCTTGACGTGGCGGGAGCTGGGGAGGATGTCGACCCGCGTGGTGGGGGAGCGGGGGTGGGTGAAGACCTCCTCGTCCTCCTCGAACCAGGCGTCCATGGCGTCCCAGTCGAGCTTGACGTGGTCGCGCAGCTCCTCGAACGGTGAGTCCGGGAAGGTGAGGGCGGCGCCGGGGGCCGTGGCGCTGGCCACCTTCACGTCGTGCTGGTGGCCGTCGCCCCGGCTGGGGGAGCGCGTGATCTCGCCGGTGTCGACCAGGGTCGCGACGACGTCGGCGGCGGGCAGGTAGTAGGTGGGGAAGTAGGGGATCTCCCACACGTACAGGGGGCGGGTGGTGTCGGCGACGAGGTGCCCGGCCAGGTAGGCGCGGACCCGCTTCGCCCCGGCCTCGATGCGCACCTTGCCTCGGGCGGCGGTGGCGTTGGCGTCGTTCATGCCCCGGGTTCAACCCCCGCCCGGGAACGTTTTGTTCCACCGCGACATCAGAAGGACGTGACGACCCACTTCGACCGCCTGCTGCTGACCGACCGAACCCGCCTGGCCCGCGCGCTGACCCTCGCGACCAGCGACGGTCTCTCCGAGGCCCCCGCCGACCTGGGGCCTGCGCTGGTCGCGTTGCCCCCGCAGCGCCGCCTGGCGGTGATCCTCCACTACGCCCTCGACCTCCCGATCTCCGAGGTCGCCACCCTTCTCGCCATCCCCCGCGCCACCACCCGCGTCCACCTCCACCGCGCCCGCCGGACCCTCCACCGCGCCGACGCCACCCTCCGCACCGAGATCAAGTCGCTCTTCGCCGACCGACGCTGAGAGAGGACCGAGCCTGAAGAGGTGGAGTGAGGCTCGCTCGGGGTTGTACCGTCGCCAGACGCACCTTGCGGGTGTAGCTCAATGGCAGAGTCCCAGGCTTCCATCCTGGCGACGCGGGTTCGATTCCCGTCACCCGCTCCAGTCAGTGGCAGTCGGTGGAGCCGGAGTCGGTGAAGGTCTTGCTGGGTTCGGGGATGAAGGACCACTCGTAGCTGTCGGGGCGGAGGGTCAGCTCGATGATGCCGTAGGTGTCGCCGTTGCGGGCCTCGCTGCCGGGGACCGGGGTACCGAACGGGTAGTGGCTGCGGCCGCCGGTGCCGACGACGATCGAGCGGATGCCCCGCTTCTCGTCGACCTTGCCCGACGGGTCGAGCGGCGCGAACCGCTCGTACTGGTGCTCGTGACCCTCGAGCACGAGATCGGCGTCCGCGTCGTAGAGCGCCTCGAACAGGGGGGCGACGTCGGTCGACGGCCCCCGGACGCTCGACGAGAACCGGGGGTGGTGCCAGTAGGCGAGCGTGCAGTCGGCCGGGTGGTCCTCCAGGTCGGACTGCAGCCACTGCTCCTGTGGGTCGCCGGCGGCGCACGACACCACCGAGCAGTTCGAGTTCAGCACCACCACGTGCCAGGCCCCGAGGTCGTAGCTGTAGTACCCCTTGCCCGGCTCACCCGCGGCCGAGCCGAAGTAGTCGTAGTACCCGGTGGCGTCGGGCGTCTGGTACTCGTGGTTGCCGGGTGCCGGCCGGGTCCGCTCCTTGGCGGTGCCCCAGGTCGGGTCGTAGCACTGGGCGAACTCGTCGGCGGTGCCGCTGTTGTAGGCGTTGTCGCCGAACGTGACGACCGCGGCGTCGGGCCGGGCGGCGACCAGCTTGGCCGTGGCCTCGTCGCCGGGGGAGTTGCAGTCGGCGATGTCGCCCGCGCCGACGACGACCTGGTCGGGCGGCACGGTCGTCGGTGTCGTCGGGGGCGGCTGCGTCGATTCGCCGTCGGAGTCGGGCCAGCGGGCGACCACGACGACCGCGAGCGCGACGGCGACCAACCCGCCGATCGCGAGCCAGAGCCAGCGCGGAGACATAGGACGGTTCCTCAGTCGGGGAGGGGGGATTTGAACCCCCGACCTCCTGCACCCAAAGCAGGTGCGCTTCCAGTCTGCGCCACTCCCCGGTCGGTCTGTCGATGGTACCGGTCTCGTCACAGGGCGCCGGCACTAGATGTCGAATGGTCTGAGTGCGGGTCAACTGCCCCTAGACTCGCCGGACTGTGAAGGCCACCGTCGAGCCCCTCGAGGGGAACAAGGTCAGGGTTTCCGTCGAGGTCGACGAGGCGGAATTCGACAAAGCGATCGACGCCGCGTTCCGCAAGATCGCGCGCGAGGTCCGGATCCCGGGGTTCCGCCCGGGCAAGGCCCCGCGCAAGGTCCTGGAGCGCCGGCTCGGCACCAACGTCGGCCGCGAGCAAGCCCTGCACGATTCGCTGCCCGAGTTCTACGCCCAGGCGCTGAGCGAGAACGACGTCGACGCCATCGCCCCGCCGGAGATCGACATCACCTCCGGCGAGGAGGGCGAGGGCCCGCTGGCGTTCACCGCCGAGGTCGAGGTCCGACCGGAGGTGCAGGTGCCGGGCTACGGCGGCCTCCGGGTCACCGTCGACCGGCCGGCCGCCACCGACGAGGAGATCCAGGAGCAGATCGACCGCATGCGCCGGGTGCAGGCCACCCTGACAGCGGTCGAGCGCCCGTCGGGCGAGGGCGACGTCGTCACCATCGACATCACCGGCACGCTCGACGGCGAGCAGCAGGAGGGCCTCACCGCCGACGACTACGGCTACACGGTCGGCAGCGGGCTGATCACCCCCGAGGTCGACGAGAACCTGCGAGGTGTGAAGCCGGGCGAGATCCTGTCGTTCGAGGCCACCCACCCCGACGAGGACGAGACCCGGGCCCTGGAGTTCAAGGTCCTGGTCAAGGCGGTCGAGGAGCCGGTCATGCCGGACCTCGACAACGAGTGGGTCGAGGAGAACACGGCGTTCGCGACGGTCGACGAGCTGCGCGACTCGATCCGCAAGAACCTCATGGCCCGCCGCCAGCTGCAGGCCCGGATGCAGGTCGACGAGCGCACCCGCGAGGCGCTGGCCCAGCTGGTCGAGATCGACCCGCCCGGCACCCTCGTCGACCAGGAGGTGCAGAACCGCCTCCAGGAGATGGCGATGCGGCTGCAGGCGCAGGGCATGGACCTGGAGAGCTGGCTCGGCGCCACCGGCAAGCAGCCCCAGGAGCTGCTCGACGATATGCGCGAGCCGGCGGCCACCGGGGTCAAGGTCGACCTCGCCCTGCGGGCTGTGGCCGACGCCGAGGACCTGAAGTGCGAGGACGAGGACCTCGAGGCCGAGATCGACGCCGTCGCGCAGCGCGTCGGCGAGAAACCGGCGAAGGTGCTCGACCGGTTGGAACGCGGTGGTCAGCTGCCAGGGCTACGCTCGGACATCAGGAAGCGCAAGGCACTCGACTGGCTCGTGGAGCGGGTCGAGGTGGTCGACCAGGAGGGCCAGCTCGTCGATAGGGCCGACCTCGAGGTCGCTCTCGACGACACCCCGGACACCTCCACCAGCGAAGACGACACCCCCGACGACGACACGGAGAGCGAGTGAATCACGACACGGTGATCCGCAACTACCTGGTGCCGACGGTCGTCGAGCAGACCAACCGGGGCGAGCGGGCGTACGACCTCTACAGCCGGTTGCTCAAGGAGAACATCATCTTCCTGGGCACCCCCATCGACGACACGGTCGCCAACCTGGTCTGCGCCCAGCTGCTGCACCTCGAGTCCGAGAACCCCGAGAAGGACATCAGCATCTACATCAACAGCCCGGGTGGCGACATCACGGCGCTGTTCGCGATCTACGACACGATGCGGTTCATCAAGCCGGACCTCAGCACCATCTGCTTCGGGCAGGCGGCCTCGGCCGCGGCGGTGCTGCTGGCGGCGGGCACGCCCGGCAAGCGCCTGGCCCTGCCCCACGCCCGCATCCTGCTGCACCAGCCGTGGGGCCAGGCCGGCGGCCAGGCCACCGACGTCGAGCTGGCAGCCAAGGAGATCCTGCGCATGCGCAGCCTCCTCGAGGAGATCCTGGCCCGGCACACCGGCCAGGAGATCGACCGGATCCACCGCGACACCGACCGCGACTTCGTCATGAGCGCCGAGGAAGCCAAGGACTACGGCATCCTCGACGATGTCATCTCGGCGCGGTCCGCCGCGGACATGTCCGGCCCAATCGGTAGGTCGAACTGATGCATACGAGCGCACGGGGGAGCTGACGTGGCCAAGTTCGGAGACGGCGGCGAGCTGTTGAAGTGCTCCTTCTGCGGCAAGTCGCAGAAGCAGGTCAAGCGGCTCATCGCGGGCCCAGGTGTCTACATCTGCGACGAGTGCATCGATCTCTGCAACGAGATCATCGAGGAGGAGCTCACCGAGCCCTCCGAGCTGCGCTTCGACGAGCTGCCCAAGCCGGTCGAGATCTACGACTTCCTGAACGACTACATCGTCGGCCAGGACCATGCCAAGAAGATCCTCTCGGTGGCGGTGTACAACCACTACAAGCGGATCCAGTACGGCACGCAGTCCAGCGACGTCGAGCTGGCGAAGTCGAACATCCTGCTCATCGGGCCCACCGGCTGCGGCAAGACGCTGCTGGCCCAGACGCTGGCCCGCATGCTCAACGTGCCGTTCGCCATCGCCGACGCCACCGCGCTGACCGAGGCCGGCTATGTGGGCGAGGACGTCGAGAACATCCTGCTGAAGCTCATCCAGGCCGCCGACTACGACGTCAAGCAGGCCGAGACCGGCATCATCTACATCGACGAGATCGACAAGATCGCCCGCAAGAGCGAGAACCCGTCGATCACCCGTGACGTGTCGGGCGAGGGCGTCCAGCAGGCGCTGCTCAAGATCCTGGAGGGGACCACGGCGTCGGTGCCGCCCCAGGGGGGCCGCAAGCACCCCCACCAGGAGTTCATCCAGATCGACACCACCAACATCCTGTTCATCTGCGGTGGTGCGTTCGCCGGGCTGGAGAAGATCGTCGAGAGCCGCCTGGGGAACAACGGCGTCGGCTTCACCGCCGACGTCCGGCGCTACCAGGACAAGGAGCTGGGTGCGCTGCTCGAGCAGGCGCAGCCCGAGGACCTGCTCAAGTTCGGCCTCATCCCCGAGTTCGTCGGCCGCCTGCCGGTCATCGGTGCGGTGTCGAGCCTCGACAAGGAGGCGCTGGTCCGCATCCTCGTCGACCCGAAGAACGCCCTGGTCAAGCAGTACCAGAAGATCTTCGAGTTCGAGGACGTCGAGCTGACCTTCGCCGACGAGGCGCTCGAGGCCATCGCCGAGCAGGCGCTGCTCCGGGGCACCGGGGCCCGCGGCCTGCGGGCCATCCTCGAAGAGGTGCTGCTCAACCTCATGTACGAGCTGCCCAGCCGGAGCGACGTGGGCCGGTGCGTCATCGATCGCGACACGGTCCTCGAGAAGGTCAACCCCACGCTGGTCCCGCGGTCCGACGTGCCTCGCCAGCAGCGCCCCCGCCGGGCGGCGTCCTGACCGAGCGTCCGCGGCGGGGCAAGCTGCCCCGCTTGACGACGAGCTACGACGAAGCGGTCGCCTTCCTCGACGACCACATCAACTACGAGCGGATGACCGGCGTCGCCGGCAAGGTCGAAGGCCTTTCGCTCGACACCATGCGCCACCTGGTCGAGATCCTCGGTGACCCGCAGGACGCCTACCCGGTGGTGCACCTCACCGGGACCAACGGCAAGGGCTCGACCGCGCGGATGATCACCGCGCTGCTGGTGGCCCATGACCTGACGGTCGGGACGTACACCAGCCCCCACCTGGAGGCGCTCACCGAGCGGATGACCTGGGACCTCCAGCCGATCGACCCCGACGAGCTGGCCCGGGTGGTGGGGGAGTTGGCAGCGCTCGAGCCCCTGGTGCTGGAGGAGACCGGTGGGCAGCGGCCGTCCTACTTCGAGCTGCTGACCGCGGCCGCCTACTCGTGGTTCGCCCAGGTCGCGGTCGAGGCCGCGGTGGTCGAGGTGGGGATGCTGGGCCGCTACGACGCCACCAACGTGGCGACCGCCCAGGTCGCGGTGGTCACCAACGTCGGCCGTGATCACACGTCGGGCGAGGGCGACTGGCGGCGACGCATCGCCGAGGAGAAGGCGGGGATCATCACCCCCGGCCGCCCTCTGGTGCTGGGCGAGACCGACCCGGAGCTGGTGCCGTTGTTCGAGGCCGAGGGGCCCGACCCGGTGTGGCTGCGGGACCGGGACTTCGGTTGCGAGCAGGACAAGCTGGCCCTTGGCGGCCACCTGGTCGCCCTGGTAACGCCGAACGGCCGCTACGACGAGGTCTTCCTGCCGTTCCACGGGGCGTTCCAGGCCGACAACGCGGCGTGCGCGGTCGCGGCTGTCGAGGCACTGTTCGGCCGAGCGCTGGACGAGCACCTGGTGCGGGAGACGTTCGCCCGGCTGACGCTGCCGGGTCGCTTCGAGGTGCTCCACCGGTCGCCGCTCCTCGTGCTCGACGGAGCCCACAACCCCGACGGTGCGGCGATGGCGGGGGAGACCCTGGCCGAGGAGTTCGACGTCGCGGGGCGCCGCCACTGGCTGCTCGGGGTGCTGGGCGGTCGGGACGTCGACGCCATCCTCGACGGCCTCGGCGTCCGGCCCGGCGACCGGGTCGTCACGTGCACGCCGGACTCGCCCCGCGCGGTGCCGGCCGACGAGCTGGCCGCGATCGTCGAGGCGCGGGGCGTTGCCGCCACGGCCATCGCCGACCCCGCGGTGGCGCTGCGCCACATCTGGACCGCCGCCCCGGACCTGGCCGGCGAGGCCGACCTGGTCATGGTCACCGGCTCGACCTACACGGTCGGCGCGGCCCGCACCGAGTGCCGCCGCCTCGGTCTCCTGTCCTGACCCCGCTAGACCCGGCTTCACCTGGGGTTTCCGGGTTGGTCACGGAGAGCGGCTACCTTGCGCAACCGTGACCAACAGGACGTTCGTGATGTGCAAGCCGGATGCCGTCGAGCGGGGGCTCGTCGGGGAGATCGTCGCCCGGCTGGAACGCAAGGGGCTGAAGCTCGTGGCCGCGGGGCTGCGGTCGGTGGACCGGGCGCTGGCCGAGGAGCACTACGACGAGCACCGCGAGAAGCCGTTCTTCGGTGACCTGGTCGACTTCCTGACCCGGTCGCCGGTGTTCGCCATGATCGTGGAAGGTCCGGCCGACAACACCTTCTCGCTGGTCCGGAAGCTGGTCGGCGCCACCAAGGTCGACGACGCCGAGCCCGGCACCATCCGCGGCGACTTCGCCACGACCACAACCGAGAACCTCGTCCACGCCAGCGACGCCCACGAATCGGCCGAGCGCGAGCTCAAGCTCTGGTTCCCCGACCACGCCTAGCGGCCGGGGCCGCGCGCCCCGCGAAGTTCACAGTTCAGTGACCGAACATCGGCGCCTCGTGATCTCGGGGCGCCGATTCTTGTCATTCAGGCGAAAAACCGCTGAATACGGGGGCTTTTGGGGGTAGGTAAGGGGGCGTAGCAAGTGTCACGAAACTGCCCGACGAGCATCGACCTCCCGAACGCCCGGTTTGTCTAACCTACGGCCAACCTCCTGACGACGCGGCCGGAGGACCACCGCCATGTCCGACAATCTCTTCTCCTTCCTCATGGGCCGGGACATGGCGGTCGATCTCGGCACCGCGAACACGGTCATCTACGTGCGAGGCAAGGGCATCGTGCTCAACGAGCCCTCGGTCGTCGCCGTCAACACCCGCGACGGTCGCCCCGTCGCTGTCGGGGTCGAGGCCAAGCGGATGCTCGGCCGCACCCCCAGCCACATCGAGGCCATCCGGCCCCTGAAGGACGGCGTCATCGCCGACTTCGAGATCTGCGAGAAGATGCTGCGCTACTTCATCCAGAAGGTGCACAGCCGCCGCTGGTCGAAGCCCCGCATGGTCATCTGCGTGCCGTCCGGCATCACCGGCGTCGAGCAGCGGGCCGTCAAGGAGGCCGCCGAGTACGCCGGCGCCCGCCGGGCCTACATCATCGAGGAGCCCATGGCCGCGGCCATCGGCGCGGGCCTGCCGGTCCAGGAGCCCACCGGCAACATGATCGTCGACATCGGCGGCGGCACCAGCGAGGTGGCGGTCATCTCGCTGGGCGGCATCGTCACCAGCCAGTCGATCCGGGTCGGCGGCGACGAGATGGACGACGCCATCGTCAACTACATCAAGAAGGAGTTCGGCCTGGCCATCGGCGAGCGCACTGCCGAGGAGGTCAAGGTCACGCTGGGGTCGGCCTGGCCGCTGCAGGAAGAGGTCCACGCCGAGATCCGCGGCCGTGACCTGGTCACGGGCTTGCCGAAGACCATCATCACCACCACCGACGAGATCCGCGAAGCCCTCGACGAGCCGGTCTCTGCCATCGTGGATGCGGTGAAGGTAACGCTCGACATGACGCCGCCCGAGCTGGCGGCCGACATCATGGATCAGGGCATCATGCTGGCCGGCGGGGGTGCGCTGCTCAACGGGCTCGACGCTCGGGTGCAGGACGAGACCGGCATGCCCGTCGCCATCGCCCCCAACCCGTTGCACGCCGTCGCCGTCGGCTCCGGCCAGTCCCTCGAGCACTTCGAGGCGCTCAACGGGGTGCTGTTCGCGTCGTCCACCCGCTGAGGCCATGGCGGTCATCTCGTCCACCCAGGGCTCGAGGGGCCGGCTGGCCGTCTTCGTGCTGGCCGCGGTCACGGCGCTCGTGCTCGACCAGCGCAACGTGGGGGTCATCAACCGCTCCCGCGAGGTGGCGTCGAGCGCGTTCGGCCCGCTGGACGACGCGGCCGAGGTCGTCGGGGCGCCCGTCACCGACGCCTGGAACGGCTGGACCGGCGCCGACAGCCTCGACGAGCTCGAGGCCCAGAACCGCAAGCTGAAGGACGAACTGGCGGCCGCCCGGGCCGAGAAGGTCCGCAACACCGACGCCGTGCACCAGCTGGAGGAGCTGACGAAGAGCCTCGAGCTGCCGTGGCTCGGCGACATCCCCAAGGTCACCGCCCAGGTCATCTCGGGCCCGCAGTCCAACTTCTCCCACGCGGTCGAGATCAACAAGGGCAGCAAGGACGGCGTCGCCGAGGGCATGCCCGCCGTCACGTCCGGAGGCCTCGTCGGCCGGGTGTCGCAGGTGTCCAAGCACCGCTCGACCATCGAGCTGATCACCGACCCCGCGTTCCGGGTCGGGACGCGGCTCGCCACCTCCGGCGCCCTCGGCACCTCCCGGGGCCAGGGCAGCAACGAGCCGCTGGTCGTCGACACCAGCCTCACCCCCGACGCCAAGGTGCCGGCCGGCACCGCGCTGGTCACCAGCGGCGTCGACCGCAGCATCTTCCCCAGCGGCATCCCCGTCGGCCGGGTGAAGACCAGCCGCTCCGGCGTCGGCGGCATGTCGCTCGACCTGCTGGTCGACCCCCTGGTCGACGTCGACGACCTGACCTACATGACCATCCTGATCTGGAAGCCGCCGGCATGAGGGCGACCGGCACGAGGAGGCCACCCGCATGAGGCCTGACAGCTGGATGATGTTGCGGCGCGGCGCCCTACTCATCCTCGCCGTGCTGATCCTGCAGACCGGGATCATCTCCAACCTCGAGTCCTTCGGCGCGTTCGGCGACGTGGTGCTGCTGGTCGCCATCGCCGCCGGCTCGGTGGGTGGCCCCGACCGGGGCGCCACCTACGGGTTCGCCGCCGGCCTCGCCTACGACCTGCTGCTCGACACGCCGTTCGGCATGTCGGCGCTGGTCTACGCCCTGGTCGGCTACGCGGTCGGCATGGCCGCGGTGTGGATGCTGCAGCCCCGCTGGTGGTTCCACCTGGTCACCGCGGCGGTCGGCGGTGTCGCCGCCGTCCTCATGACGGCGCTGGTCAGCAAGGCCACGGGTACCGGCTACCCCCTCGACGAGCTGGCGCGCATCGCCGGGGTCGTGGCGGCCTGGAACGTGGCTCTCATCCTCCCGGCGCGCCGGGTCATGCAGTGGGCGCTCGCCGAGGACCGCGACACGCGGTACCGGGTCGCGGTCGGGTGAGCAGCGGGGGGTGACGCAGGGATGACGGGCGAGGAGCTGCCGAGGCTGCGGCTGTCGATGCTGGGCGTCGTCGCGGTCGCCCTGTTCGCGGCGCTGTTCGCTCGCCTGTACGACCTCCAGGTCGTCGGCGCCTCCGAGTTCAAGGTGCAAGCCGAGGCCAACCGGGTGCGCGAGGTCCTCGTGCCGGCGCCCCGGGGCCGCATCCTGGACCGCAAGGGCCGGGTGCTGGTCGACAACAAGGTCGACGTGGTGGTCGCCGTCGACCGCTCGAAGTTCACGGTCCTCGGCGAGAAGAAGGGCACCGTCCTGCTCACCCGCCTGGCCGAGGAGCTGAACCGGGCCGGCAAGCAGGGCGTCACCGCCGAGAAGCTGCAGAAGCGCATCAACAACCAGAAGTTCAGCCGCTACGCGCCGGTCCCCGTGGCGTCCGGGGTGCCCGAGCAGCTGAAGATCTACATGGAGGAGCACGCCGCCGAGTTCCCGTCGGTGGTCGTCACCCGGGCCACCGTCCGCAGCTACCCCTACGGCCCGCTGGCCGCCAACGTCGTGGGCTACACGGCGAAGATCAGCGAGAACGAGCTCAAGCTCAACGAGAAGATCGGCGGGCCCAAGCCCTACAACCTCAACGACGACATCGGGAAGAGCGGCGTCGAGAAGGCCTACGAGGGCGACCTGCGGGGCACCCCCGGGCGCCGCAAGATCGAGGTCGACGCCAACGGCGACCCGGTCCGGGTCATCAGCGAGACGCTGCCCAAGCCCGGGTCCGACGTGTACCTGACCCTCGACATCGACATCCAGGCCCTGGCCCAGCAGCGGCTCGAGCAGGGCCTCGCCGGCGCTCGCCACACCGCAAAGGGCGGCGAGGCCGAGCGGGGCGCCGTCGTGGTCGAGGACCCCAACAACGGCCAGGTGCTGGCCATGGCGTCGTACCCCACCTTCGACGTGTCGGCGTTCGTCGACGGCATCGACAACGCCGAGTGGGCCTACCTGCAGGATCCGGCCAACGACTACCCGCTCAACAACTGGGCCATCCAGGGCCTGTGGGCGTCGGGCTCGACGTTCAAGCTGTTCACGGGGTACGCCGCCCTGAAGTCGGGCCTGATGTCGGGCGACACCGTGTTCTACGACCGCGGTGGCTACCTCATCCCCGGCTGCTCGGGCGCCAAGTGCTACCGCTCCAACGCCGGCGGCGCCGCCCACGGCGCCATCCGCATCGACCGGGCGCTGACGGTGTCGTCGGACGCCTACTTCTACAACGTCGGCGCCCAGTTCTTCCTCCAGCAGGAGCGGTTCGGCGGCGAGGAAGCCATGCAGTCGTACATCAAGATGTTCGGCATCGGGCAGAAGACCGGCATCCCCCTCAGCGAGGAGTCGTCGGGCCGGCTGCCCACCCCGCAGTGGCGCCGCGACTACTGCACCCGCCTCGACTGCGACACCAAGTGGCGCACCGGCGACAACGTCAACCTGGCCGTCGGCCAGGGCGACATGGTGCTGACCCCGCTGCAGCTGGCCAACGGCTACGCCACGTTCGCCAACGGCGGTACCCGCTACCAGCCTCAGATCGCTCTGAAGATCGACCCGCCCGGCGCCGCCCAGCCGGCGGCTGTGAAGCCCAAGGTCATCGGCAAGGTCGACCTGCCGCCTGAGGTCCGCGAACCGCTGCTCCGAGGCCTCATCCAGGTGCCGATCTCCGGCACCGCCCGGGGTGCGTTCAGCGGCTTCGACCTCAACGGCTTCCCCATCGCCGGCAAGACCGGCACCGCCCAGGTGCAGGGGAAGATGGACACCGCGGTGTTCTCGGCGTTCGGGCCGCTGCCCGCCCCCCGCTACCAGGTCTCGGTGATCATGGACGAGTCGGGCTTCGGCGGCCGCGCCGCCGCACCCGTGGCGCGCGCCCTGTTCGACGCCCTCTCGGGCGCGGTCCCGTTGCCGCCCGCCCCGCTGGGCGGCGTCGGCGAGGCCATCGGGGCGCTGCCCCAGGTCGGAGGCGGTTATGACTGAAGCCCTCGACCCGGTCGGCGGCTACCGCCGCAGCTGGCGCGAGCCCGGTCCCCGCCGCTGGGAGCATGCCGCGTCGCGTCGCGAGCGCCGGGACGGCGGCATCTTCCGGGAGCGCGTCGAGTCGGTGTGGCGCCACGTCGATGTGCTGCTGCTCACGTCGGCGGCGGCCATCTCGGCGCTGGGCGCGCTGATGATCCTGTCGTCGACCCGGGGCACCAACCCCGAGGCCTACGACCTGGCGTCCCTCAAGCGCCAGGTCATGTTCATCATGCTCGGCGTGGTCGCCATGGTCCTGGTGGCCGTCATCGACTACCGCCGCTGGCGGGACCGGGCCTGGGCCCCGTACCTCCTGCTCATGGTCATGCTGCCGCTGGTGCTCACCTCGGCCGGTAGCAAGCACAACGGCACCCAGGCGTGGTTCCAGATCGGCTCGGGCTGGGCGTTCTCGCCCAACAGCAACGGCGACTACGGCTTCCAGCTGCAGCCGGCCGAGCTGGCCAAGGTCGTCGTGGTGGTGGTCATCGCCGCGGTGCTGTGCCGCGGCGAGGTCCCGCTCGGCGCCCGCTGGGTCGGCGCTGCGCTGGCGGCGCTCGCCATCCCCATGGCGTTCATCCTCATGCAGCCCGACCTCGGCACCGCCATGGTCTTCGTCGCCATCGTCATGGGGATGCTGCTGGTCGCGGGGGCCAAGCTGCGGCACATCGTGGTGCTCACAGCCGTCGGCGTCATCGGGGTCATCGGCGTCCTGAACTCGGACCGCCTCGAGGACTACCAGCGCGACCGGCTGACCACCTTCCTCGAGCAGGACACCGACCCCCAGGCCACCACCTACAACCTCAACCAGTCGAAGATCGCCATCGGCTCGGGCGGGGTCACCGGCAAGGGCTTGTTCGAGGGCACCCAGACCCGGCTCGGCAACGTGCCCGAGCAGCCGACCGACTTCATCTTCACCGCACTCGGCGAGGAGCTGGGCTTCGCCGGCTGCGTCACCATGCTCGCCCTCTACTGGCTGCTGTGCTGGCGGATCTGGCGCACCGCCAAGATCGCCCGGGATCGCTTCGGGATGCTGCTGTGCGTCGGCGTCCTGTCGATGATGGTCTTCCAGGTCTTCCAGAACGTGGGCATGACCATGGGCATCATGCCGATCACCGGCATCCCGCTGCCGTTCATGAGCTACGGCGGCTCGGCCACCCTGGCCGCGTGGGTCGCCATCGGCATCGTGCTCAACGTGCACATGCACCGCTTCCGGGCCAGCTCGTTCGGCAGCTGACCCACCTCCACCCGCCCCCCGGCGAACCCCTGGTGGGGCGGCGAACGCCGGTTCGGGTTCGGGGCGGGTGGGGGCGCCCAGCTACCCTGGCGGGGACATGCGGCAAGCGACCCAGGACATCTGGTCAGCGCTCGAGCCCCATCTGGCGAGCGTCGAGAAACCGGCTCGGTACATCGGGCTGGAGCTTGGCGCGCAGCGGCCGACGCACGCTCCGCACCTGGTGTCGTGGCTGCTCACGTACCCCGACACGTACGAGATCGGCCTGCCCAACCAGGGCCTCCAGATCCTCTACGAGATCCTCAACGAGCGCGACGACGCGGTCGCCGAGCGGTCCTACGCACCCTGGACCGACCTCGAGGCGGTGCTCCGCCGAGAGCGCATCCCGCTGTTCTCGGTCGACACCCACCGCGCCGCCGCCGAGTTCGACGTCCTGGCCTTCAACCTGTCGGCCGAGCTGACCTACACGAACCTCCTGAACTGCGTCGACCTGGCCGGCGTGCCGGTGCGGGCGGCGGACCGTCGGCCCGAGCACCCGCTCGTCGGCGCCGGGGGCCACTGCACCTACAACCCCGAGCCGCTGGCCGACTTCCTCGACTTCGTGGTGCTCGGCGACGGCGAAGAGGCCGTCGGCGACATCACCGCGGTGCTGGCCGAGTGGAAGGCGTCGGGCCGCACCGAGGGCTCGCGGGAGGCGGTGCTGCGGGAGCTGTCCCACATCGAGGGCGTGTACGTGCCGTCGATGTACGAGGTCGACTACGACGGCCCGGCGATCCGGGAGGTCCGGCCCCGCTACCCAGACGTGCCGGAGCGGGTCGAGAAGCGGACCATCGCCGACCTCGCCGCCTGGCCGTACCCCCGCAACCAGCTGGTCCCGCTCACCGAGGTGGTCCACGACCGGCTCAACGTCGAGGTCTTCCGGGGCTGCACCCGGGGTTGCCGGTTCTGCCAGGCCGGCATGATCACCCGCCCGGTGCGGGAGCGCCCGGCCGACCAGGTCCGCACCATGGTCTCCGACGGGCTGCGCCGCACCGGCTACGACGAGGTGGCGCTCACCAGCCTGTCGACCGCCGACTTCTCGGGCATCGAGGGCGTGGTGCGCGACATCGTCGACGCCGGGGACGACCCCACCAGCTGCGGCAACGTGTCGGTGAGCCTGCCCAGCCTGCGGGTCGACGCCTTCACCGTCGGCATCGCCGCTCAGATCCAGAAGGCCCGGCGCACCGGCCTGACGTTCGCCCCCGAGGCGGGTACCTGGCGCATGCGCCAGATCATCAACAAGCTCATCCGCGAGGAGGACCTCTACGGCGCGGTCGAATCGGCGTTCAGCCAGGGCTGGCGCCGGGTCAAGCTGTACTTCCTCACGGGCCTGCCGTCGGAGACCGACGCGGACACGCTGGGCATCGTCGACCTCGCTCGCAACTGCGTCGAACTGGGCAAGAAGCACACCCGCAACGTGCAGGTCAAGGCGTCGGTCGGGGGCTTCGTTCCCAAGCCGTTCACGCCGTTCCAGTGGTTCGGGCAGAACACGGTCGACGAGCTGTACCGCAAGATCGGCCTGCTGCGGGACGCGGCTCGGGGCAACCGGTCGCTCCAGCTCACCTGGCACGACCCCAAGGCCACCCTGGTCGAGGGCCTCGCGTCTCGGGGCGACCGCCGGCTCGGGCCCGTCATCGAAGCCGTGTGGCGGCGGGGCGGCACGTTCCAGGAGTGGAGCGAGCACTTCGCCCTCGACCTGTGGCGCGATGCCATGGTGGAGGCCGGCCTCGACATCGACTGGTACGTCTACCGCCACCGCACCGAGGACGAGGTCCTGCCCTGGGACCACATCTCCGCCGGGCTCCACAAGGACTTCCTGTGGCAGGACTGGCAGGACGCGCTGGCCGAGGTCGGCCTGCCCGACTGCCGCTGGACGCCCTGCTACGACTGCGGCGCCTGCACCGGCTACGGCATCGAGCACGTGGTGGCGTCGGCGGTTCCGCCCGCCGGGGGCAGCCAGGGCACCGGCCAGGACCTTTCGGTCCGGTCGTCGGGTGTCCCGGTCATGCTGGGGAGCAAGTCGTGAGCGCCCCGTCGACGCCGCCGACCAAGCTGCGGGTGCGGTTCTCGAAGCAGGGGAAGATCCGGTTCACCAGCCATCGTGACGTGGCGCGGATCTGGGAGCGGGCGTTGCGGCGCGCCGGCATCCCCGTGGCCTACACCGAGGGGTTCTCGCCCCGGCCCAAGCTCAGCTTCGGGCTGGCCCTGTCGACCGGCCACGAGTCGCTCGGCGAGTACCTCGACGTCAACGCCCGTGACGCCATCGGCCCCGACGAGCTCGTCGACCGGGTCAACCTGGCGTTGCCGTACGGCATGGAGGCCCAGGTCGCGGAGCCTCTGGAGGCGGGTGCCGACTCGCTGCAGCAGGCGGTCACCAGCTGCACGTGGCACTTCGAGCTGCCGGGCCTCGCCCCCGCGGTCGTCGCCCGGACGCTGGCCACGGACGAGATCGTGCTCACCCGGGAGCGCAAGGGCCATGCCCTCACCGAGGACATCCGGCCATGTATCCTCGCCCTGCGGGTTCTTCCCCCTGGCACAGGATTTGGGAACGTAGAGGCCGAGCTGGCGACCCAGCCCCGGAGTTTGCGACCAGCTGAGCTGGTCAGCGCGCTCGACCCGGCTTTGCAAGCCGATCGGGTCGTGCGCATCCACCAATGGACGCTGGTCGGCGGCGCCCGGCAGGAGGTCATCCCCCTCCCCCCGGTTGCGACGCTGGCCCCGCACGCCCAGGCGCGTGCGTCATGAGAAGGGAATTTCACAATGTCAGAGACCGAGGCACGGTCGGAGGCGCAACCGCGCCCTGAACCGTCCCCGTCTGGCGACGGCGCTTCCGGCGCGGATCGTGCGACGGGCTCGGCGGCAGCGCCGGGCGCCACGGCCGGCCAAGGCGCGGCGGCTGACGGGGCATCGAGCGACGGGACCTCCGGCGACGCGGTGCGCAAGCGCCGGCGCCGCGGGTCACGCGGGGGGCGCAAGCGATCCAAGCCGCGGGCCGAAGGCACCGCGGGCGAGGACGGCGGCGACAGCGCCGACGCCGGCGCCTCCACCGGCGGGTCCGGCGGGCCCGACGGCAGCGACTCCGCCACCGGTGCTGGTTCCGGGAGCAGCGGCCGCGGTCGCAGCGCCCGCACCGCGGACGGCGACAGCGCTGGTGGCGACGGCTCTCGCAGCGGCCGGCGCGGCCGAGGCGCCAGCGCCGGAGGGCCTGGGGCCAACGGGCACGCCGGGGGCTCCACCCCCGACGAGCTGCCCGATCCTCCTGGCGAGGGCAAGGCGTCAGTCGAAGCCGCCGAGAAGGCGTTGGTCCGCAAGCCGAAGATCGGCGACACCATGCCGGCACCGGCCGCCAGCGCGGCCGATGCGACCGAGGGCTCCGGGTCCGGGGGCGGTCGTCGCCGCCGGGGCAGCCGGGGCGGTTCGCGCAGCGGGGGCGGGTCCGGCGCGGGTGCCGCTGCCACCACCGAGGCTCCGTCGACCACCACCAACGGCGGCGACGGCGCGGGCACCGGGTCGAAGCGCAAGCGGCGGCGCCGAGGTCGGGGCAAGGGCGGCAGCGGCCAGCAGGGCGGCGGCCAGGGCTCGCGGTCAGGCAACCAGCCGGTCGAGATGCTCGCCGGCGATGCCATCGAGATCGACGAGGAGACCCTCGAGCGGCGGCGGGGCCGGGAGCGCAAGGGGCGGCCGGTCGGTCGCTACCTCATGTGCGTCCACGTCACCGAGAAGGCCACCCAGATCGCCGTGCTCGAGGGCCGGGCCCTCATCGAGCACTACGTGTCCCGCCCGTCCGACGACATCTCCCAGATCCACGGGAACATCTACCTCGGCAAGGTGCAGAACGTCCTGCCCGGCATGGAGGCGGCGTTCGTCGACATCGGCACCCCCAAGAACGCGGTGCTGTACCGGGGCGACGTCCAGTACGACAAGGAAGACGTCGAGGGCGGCGGCAACGACAACCGCAACCTGCGCATCGAGCAGATGCTGCGGGCGGGCCAGACCATCCTCTGCCAGGTCACCAAGAACCCCATCGGCGCCAAGGGCGCACGCCTCACCCAGGAGGTGTCGCTGCCCGGCCGGTTCGTGGTGCTGATCCCCAACTCGTCGACCTACGGCATCTCCAAGCGGCTGCCCGACGACGAGCGCAAGCGCCTCCGCCAGGTGCTCGACCGGGTCAAGCCCGCCCAGCACGGCATCATCGTGCGGACCGCGGCCGAGGGCGTCACCTCCGACGAGATCGAGAACGACGTGCGCCGGCTGCTGCGCCAGTGGGAGCAGATCGACAGCTTGGCCAAGCGGTCCAAGGCGCCGGCCATGCTGTACCGCGAGCCCGACATGGCCGTCCGGGTCATCCGGGAGGAGTTCAACCAGCAGTACCGCGGGGTGGTCATCGACGACCTCAAGCTGTACGAGCAGGTGCGCGACTACGTCGGCTCGATCAGCCCGACGCTGGCCGACCGGGTCGAGTACTACGACCCCTCCCAGGAGGAGCTGCCGCTGTTCGAGCGGCACCACGTCCACGAGCAGATCCACCGGGCGCTCGACCCCAAGGTGTGGCTGCCGTCGGGCGGGTCGCTGATCATCGAGAAGACCGAGGCGCTCACCGTCATCGACGTCAACACCGGCAAGAACGTCGGCAAGTCGTCGCTGGAGGAGACCGTCTTCAAGAACAACCTCGAGGCCGCGGTCGAGATCGCCCGGCAGCTGCGCCTGCGCGACATCGGCGGCATCATCGTGGTGGACTTCATCGACATGGAGCGCCGCGACAACCGTGACGAGGTCGTGCAGGTGTTCCGTGACGCCCTGTCCCGCGACAAGACCCGCACGCAGGTGTTCGATATCTCCGAGCTGGGCCTCTGCGAGATGACCCGCAAGCGCATCGGGGAGGGGCTCCTGGAGTCGTTCTCCACCCATTGCCCGATGTGCGAAGGTCGTGGTGTGGTGGTCGACAAGGAGCTGTTGCCCGACTAGGGGGTGTGACGGTGGGCGAGCTGGTCCCGGAACCGATCGATAGGTCGAGGCTGCCGGTCGACCCCAAAGGGCCGGCCGTCGCTCGGCGCGACGTTCGGGTGTCCGACAAGGAGCGGCACGCCGTCGTCGACGAGCTGCGGGTCCACTTCGGCGAGGGCCGGCTCGACCTCGCCGAGTTCGAGGAGCGGACCAACGCCGCGCTCGTCGCCGTCACCCGGGGCGAGCTGGAGCCGCTGCTCGACGACCTGCCCTACCTGCGCACCCAGCCGGCGACCAGCGGCCCGCCGGTGCGGGAGCGGCCGCCGCGGCGGACGTCCGGGCCGGCCGCGCTGCGGGTGCACGCCTACATCTGGCTGGTGCTGTCGGTGTTCTGGGTCGTCATCTGGCTGGGCGTAGCCATGATGGGCGGGGGAGCGCAGGGCTTCTGGCCGATGTTCCCGATCGCCGGCTTCGGCCTGACGGTCGGCATCCACGCCGCCGTCCGCAAAGGCATCGCCGACAGTTAGCTCCTGAGCCCCTGCGCTCGATAAGCTGGCCCGTCCCCTTCTTGAGGTCAGGGTCTCGCATGTACGCAGTCATCAGGACCGGTGGCAAGCAGCACCGGGTCGAAAAAGGCCAAACGCTGAACGTCGAGCTCGTCGGCGACGACGACAAGCTCGAGCTGAAGCCCGTGTTGCTGGTCGACGGCGACACCGTGCTGGCCAAGCCGTCGGAGCTGGCCAAGGCCACCGTCACGGCCAAGGTGCTGGGCGAGACCAAGGGCCCCAAGATCAACGGGTTCACCTACAAGAACAAGAGCAACAACCGCAAGCGGTGGGGTCACCGTCAGCGGTACTCGATGATCGAGATCACCGGGATCTCCAAGGGCTGAGGGAGGCCGACGACATGTCCAAGACCAAGGGCGCCGGTTCAACTCGCAACGGTCGCGACTCCCAGTCCAAGCGCCTCGGTGTGAAGGCCTTCGACGGCACCGCCGTGCGAGCCGGCACCATCATCGTGCGCCAGCGGGGCACCCGCATCCACCCCGGCGAGAACGTCGGCCGCGGTGGCGACGACACCCTGTTCGCCCTCATCGACGGCAAGGTGAAGTTCGGCCAACGCCGCAACCGCAAGCTCGTCGACATCAACCCCGCCGAGTAGCACGAGCTGCTCGGGACGCTCGGATCGAGCGCCCCGAGCGATCAGCTCAGTACTGGATCCAGCCGAGGTAGCGCCCGGGGAGCTGGGCGTTCCGCTGGGCGACGTTCAGGACGTGGATCGTGGTCGTCGTCCGCTCCAGCGTCGAGATGGCGTAGCCGTCACCGATGCTGATGGCCACATGGCCTTCCGGGAACTGCGAGGTGCCGCGCCAGAACACCAGCGCCCCGACCGGTGCGTTGGCGCTCGCCGTAGCGACCTTCGTGCCTGACGGCGGGCTGTTCCAGAAGTCGATGGCGCGGGGGCGGCTCCCGATGTTGCGGCCACCGACCGTCCAGGCGTCGGCGACGAAGCGCAGGCACCACCCTCGGCTGTCCTGGACCTGCCCGTTCGGCCGGGTGTAGGTGGTCTGCTTCAGCTGCAGTCCCGCCCAGCGGACCGCTCGGTAGCGGCTGGGGAGGTTGTCGCAGTACGGCGACGACAGCCATTGGTTGCCGACCGAGGTCGCGGGGACGAACCCCTGCTTGCCCGCGCCGTCGACCCAGAACCATCGGATGCCCGACTCGTCGCGCCAGCAGCGCATGGCGACCGTCCCGCCGATGGTCGTCCACGGAGCGCAGCTGGCGTCAGCCGTGTTCGTGCAGGCCCTGAGGTTGGTGGTCGCCTTCATCGTGCTGGTGTGGAAGGCCTCGGCCGACGCCGGAGGCGCCGCCGAGGCGAGCACAACGCTGCACGCGATCGCGAGCGCGCCGAAGACGAGAACGGCCTTGCGGCCGGTGAACTTGCTCATGATTCCGCCCTTTCGCCCGTCTCCGCCGACGGGTCGAGGCGACCCTACCAACGGCGAATCGGACGGTTGGGCTGGGTTGGGCGGTTTCCTTGATCGGTGGGCCGGTCGCTGCCCCTTGCCTGGGGTAGCGGCCAGATACGGTGGGATCCCGTGTCTGGCCAGTTCGTCGATGAGTGCAACCTGCACGTCAAGGGGGGCGATGGCGGGGCGGGGGCGGTGGCGTTTCGGAGGGAGGCGCACGTTCCCAAGGGCGGGCCCGACGGGGGTGACGGGGGCAACGGCGGCGACGTCTGGTTGGTCGCCGACCGCAACGTCGCCTCGCTGCTGCAGTTCAAGGACACGCCGTTCCGGCGGGCTGTCAACGGCACGCACGGCCAGGGCAAGGGCCGCCACGGCAAGGCCGGCGCCGACAAGGTGGTCATGGTCCCGGAGGGCACGCAGGTGCTCGACCGCGACGGCAACGTCATCGCCGACCTGGTGCACGCCAGCGATCGCTACCTGGCCGCGGCCGGGGGTCGGGGCGGCCGGGGCAACGCCCGCTTCCTCTCCAACCGGCGGCGCGTCCCCGGGTTCGCCGAGCAGGGCGAGGTGGGGGAGGAGCACTGGCTCCGGCTCGAGCTCAAGCTCATGGCCGACGTGGCGCTCGTCGGCTTCCCCAACGTCGGCAAGTCGACGCTGATCAGCCGCATCTCCGCCGCCAAGCCCAAGATCGCCGACTACCCGTTCACCACCCTGGAACCGAACCTCGGCGTGGTCCGTATGGATCGAGGCATGGAGTACGTGGTCGCCGACATCCCGGGCCTCATCGAGGGGGCCAGCGAGGGCAAGGGCCTCGGCCACCGCTTCCTCCGCCACGTCGAGCGGGCCCGGGTGCTGTGCGTGCTCATCGACCTGGGGCCAGTCGCACTGGAGACGCCCGCCGAGCAGCTGCAGGTGTTGCTGCAGGAGCTGGAGGCGTACCAGCCCGACCTGCTCGACCGGCCCCGCCTGATCATCGGCAGCCGAGCCGACCTCGTCATACCCGACGACCCCGACCCGGCGCCCGGTGTCCCACTCGACCTCAGGGTGTCGGCGGTGACCGGCCTCGGCGTCAACGAGGTGAAGGGCCGGCTCGCGGACGCGGTGCGGCTCGCCCGGGAGGAGCTCCCCGAGCCCACCCAGTTCGTCGTGCACCGGCCGGTGCAGCAGGGCTACGAGGTGCGGCGTGAGGGCGACCGCTGGGTGGTCGAGGGGCGGGACGCGGTGCGCGCGGTGGCGCTGTCGGACCTCACCCGGCCCGACGCACTGGCGGAGGCCCACCGTCGCCTGAAGTCGTTGGGGGTCGACCGGTCATTGGCCAGAGCCGGGGCCCGGCAGGGCGATACGGTGCAGATCGGTGGGCTCACCTTCGAGTACAGCGACAACGAACCTCTATGACCGATGGAAGAGCACGAGGCGGTGGACGGGGTGGTTTCGGGTTGATCGTGATCGCGAAGATCGGCAGCTCATCGATCACCGATGATGCTGGTCACGTCGACAGCACAGCCGTCGCCAAGTTCTGTGCCGAAGTGGCGGCGCTCTGGGAGATCGGCCACCGGGTGGTGGTCGTCACCAGCGGGGCCATCGCCGCCGGGCTGCCCGCCATCGGCCTCGACCACAAGAAGACCCGCGACGCCGTCACCCTGCAGGCCGTGTCGGCCATCGGGCAGAGCCGGCTGATGGGCGTCTACGACGACGCTCTCGGCGAGCTGGGGCTGGTCGGTGGCCAGGTGCTCCTCGCCCCGCTCGACTTCATGATGCGCCAGCAGTACCTGCACGCCCGGTCGACGCTGCTGCGACTGCTGGAGCTGGGCGTCGTGCCGGTCGTCAACGAGAACGACGCCATCGCCGACGACGAGATCCGGTTCGGCGACAACGACCGGCTGGCCGCCCTCGTCGCCCACCTGGTCAAGGCCGACCTGCTGGTGCTGCTCACCGACCAGCCCGGGCTGCTGACCGCCGATCCCCGGTTCGAGCCCCACGCCTCGCTGATCGAGGAGATCGTGGAGATCGACCACACCCTCGACGCCGTGGTCGGCGGGGCCGGGGAGCGGGGGAGCGGGGGCATGGCGTCGAAGCTGGCGGCCGCCAAGATCGCGGCCTGGTCGGGGGTGCGGGCGATCATCGCCCAGGCCGACCGGCCGAACGTGCTGGTCGACGCGGTCAGCGGCACCAACGGCATCGGCACCGTCGTGGTGCCCCGGGGCCGGCGGCTCGGTGCCCGCAAGCTGTGGATCGCCTTCGCGGTCGGATCGTCGGGGACGGTCGTCGTCGACGAGGGCGCCCGGACCGCGGTGCTCGGCCGGGGCAAGTCGCTGCTGCCGGCCGGCGTCGTCGACGTCAAGGGCAGCTTCGAGGCCGAGGCCGCCGTCGAGATCGCCACGACCGACGGTGCCGTGTTCGCCAAGGGCCTCACCCGCATCGACGCCGCAGGGTTGCGCGCTGTCTGCGGCAAGAAGACCAACGAGCTGCCTGAGGGCGTTCCCCACGAGGCCGTCCACCGCGACGACCTCGTGGTCCTGCCCCGCTGACCTCCTCGGCGGGGCCTCAGCCCGTGTTGGGCGGCGGCTCCTCGATCGGCTGACCGCCTGGGACGGACGTCGTCGTGGTGCTCGTCCTCAGGTCGCGGCGTCCGCCAGGGCGCGGGCAGCCGCCTCGGGAACGTAGGCGGCCATCGCGGCGAAGAGGTCGCGGAGGGCCTGGCGGGTGGCGTCGTCGAGCGACGCGTTGCGTAGGACGTCGAGCTCGTTGGTGACCGTGAGCAGGGCGAAGTCGGTGAGGTCCTCGCCGCCGAGCCGGACGATCTCGCCGGTGAAGCGGTTCGTCAGGGGGAGCGGGTTGGCGCCCAGGTGGGGGTAGGTCGCCTTCCGGTCACAGGCGTCGTACAGGTAGACGAGCTCCTCGGCCTCGTCGCCGATGGTCTCGCGCAGCCGGTACCGCTCGGCAAGGGGGAGGAGCGCCACCGCGAACCCGTCGGTCCCATAGGTGGCGTGGCACAGGGCGACCAGCTGCGCCCGCTCGCTGCCGCCCCAGTCGGCCACCAGGTCGCGGACCCGGCGCAGGTGGGCGAGCAGCTTCCCGCCCGGGTGGTCGACCGCGGCGGCACCCAGCTCCTCGAGCAGGGCCGTGGCGCGGTCGACCGGGTCGGACAGGGTCAGCCCTCTTCCTTGACTGCGGCTTCCTTCTCGGCGGCGGGGATCTCGGGGATCGACTCCGGGGCACCCGCGGTGATCCCGAGCTGCTCTTTGATCTTGGCCAGGCGGGCGGTGGCCTCGGCGTTCATCGAGGCGGCCTCGACCTCGAGCATCCGCGACTCGACGGACGTCTCGTTCAGCTCGGCCATGCCCTTGGCCTTGGCATAGCGGGCCTCGATCTTGTCGCGGACCTCGTTGAGCGTCGGCACGTCCTCGCCCACCGTCTCGGAGAGCGACGACATGGCCTTGTTCATGGTCTCCTGCATCTTGGCCTGGTCGAGCTGCGACAGGAGCTTCTGCCGCTCGGCCAGCTTCTGCTGGAGCGCCATGGAGTTCTGCTGGACGGCCTTCTTGGCCTGGTTGGCCGCGTCGGTGGCCTGCAGGTGCATGGCCTTGAGGTCCTCGACCTCCTTCTCCAGCTGGATGAGGCGGTTGGCGAACGACTCGGCCGTCTGCGTGTACTGCGTGGCCTTCTCCTGCTCGCCCTTCTTGGCCGCCTCGTCGGCCATCAACACCGCCTGGTGGGCGTTGGTGTTGACCTTCTCCAGCTCGCCCATGGTCCGGTTGAGCCGGATCTCGGTCTGCTTCTGGTGGGCGATGACGTTCGCCGCCTGCTCCTTGAGCCGACGTTGCTGATCCTGGGCCTCAGCCAGCGCTTGCTCGAGCTGGACCTTGGGATCGGCCCGCTCGCTGAACGACGAGTTGAGCTTCGCCGTCATGTACTTCCACCACCGCCGGATGAGCTTCAACATGCTGTTCACCCTATGCGAAGGGTGTGACAGTCGGCAGTGCGACCCCTCCCCCGAGCTGGACCAACCAAGTCTGAACCCTTTGTGGCAGAAAGTTCACGAAAGGTGCAGGATGGGCGTAGAGCTTCTTCGGGGGAGGACGAGCTTGTGAACATCACCCTTTCGGTCAATGGTCGAGACCAGAGCGGGGAGGTGGAGCCTCGTACCTTGCTGGTTCATCACCTGCGTGACACCCTCGGGTTGACCGGCACCAACATCGGTTGCGACACCTCGTCGTGCGGGGCGTGCACCGTGCTCGTCGACGGCGAGTCCGTGAAGGCCTGCACCATGCTGGCCGTCCAGGCGGACGGCCACGAGGTCACCACCATCGAAGGCCTGGCCGGCTCGACCGGCGACAACGGGGCCATGCACCCCATGCAGCAGGCGTTCCACGAGCAGCACGGCCTGCAGTGCGGTTACTGCACCCCGGGGATGATCCTCGCCGCGGTGTCGTTGCTGCAGGAGAACCCGCAGCCCACCGAGGCCGACATCCGCCTCGGCCTCGAGGGGAACCTCTGCCGTTGCACCGGCTACCACAACATCGTCCGGGCGGTGCAGGCCGCCGCGACCGGGGAGGTCGAGGCATGAGCATCGGCGAGCGGATGCTGCGCAAGGAGGACGCCCGGCTGGTCACCGGCGAGGCCCGGTTCGTCGACGACCTCGTCATCCCCGGGGCGTTGTGGATGGGCTTCGTCCGCAGCCCGTACGCCCGGGCCACCATCGACGGGATCGACGCCTCCTCGGCGCTGGAGATGCCCGGCGTCCAGGTCTTCACGGCCGCCGACCTGCAGGACGCCTGGGCCAACCCCATGCCCTGCGCCTGGCCGGTGACCGAGGACATGAAGGCCCCCGACCATTGGCCGCTGGCGGTCGGGCAGGTGAACTTCGCCGGCGATCCGGTCGCCGTGGTCCTGGCGCCCAGCCGCTACGCCGTGGTCGACGCGGTCGAAGCGGTGGTCGTCGACTACACGCCGCTGGACCCGGTCATGGACCTCGAGGCCGCGGCCGACGACGCCACCGTCATCCACGAGGGCCTCGGCACCAACCGCAGCTACACGTGGACGCTGTCGCCCGACCCCGACGCGGTGGACCAGGCCTTCGCCGCGGCGGCGCACACCGTGTCCGAGCGCTACCTGCAGCAACGCCTGATCCCGGCGGCCATGGAGCCCCGGGGCGTCGCGGCGGTGCCGGGCGCCTACGGGGGTGACCTGACCCTCTACTCGGCCACCCAGATCCCGCACATCCTCAAGCTCATGATCGCCGTGACCTGCGGGTTGCCCGAGCAGAAGCTGCGGGTCGTGGCGCCGGCGGTGGGTGGAGGCTTCGGCTCGAAGCTCAACGTCTACGCCGAGGAGCTGGTCGCGTCGGCCCTGGCCCAGCGGCTGGGCGTGCCGGTGCGCTGGACCGAGACCCGCTCGGAGGCCGGGGTCGCCACCATCCACGGCCGCGGCCTGATCCAGGACATCGAGCTGGCGGCCGACGCCGAGGGCCACATCACCGCCGTGCGGGTGAAGCTCCTGGCCGACATGGGGGCCTACCTGCAGCTGGTCACCCCGGGGATCCCGCTGCTGGGCGCCTTCCTGTACCACGGCGTCTACGACGTGCCCGCCTACGCCTTCGAGTGCACCGGCGTGTTCACCAACCGGACGCCGACCGACGCCTACCGGGGCGCCGGCCGGCCCGAGGCGACCTACGCCTTGGAGCGGAGCATCGACGCCTTGGCCCGGGCGGTGGGCGTCGACGGGGCCGAGATCCGGCGGCGCAACTACATCGCCCCCGATCGGTTCCCCTACGAGTCGATCGCGGGCCTCACCTACGACTCGGGCAACTACGAGCCCACCCTCGACCGGGCGCTGGAGCTGGTCGGCTACGAGGGCTTGCGGTTGGAGCAGGCCCGGCGGCGGGAGGAGGGCTCGACGAAGCACCTGGGCGTCGGCATCAGCACCTACGTCGAGATGTGCGGGCTGGCGCCGAGCCGGGTGCTGGCGTCGCTCAACTACGGTGCCGGCGGCTGGGAGGCCGCCACGGTGCGACTGCTGCCGACCGGGGCGGTGCAGGTCGTCAGCGGCTCGACCCCGCACGGCCAGGGCCACGAGACCTCGTGGTCGCAGATCGTGGCCGAGCGGCTGGGCGTCGACGCGGACGTGGTCGAGGTGCTGCACTCGGACACGGCCATCAGCCCGATCGGCATGGACACCTACGGGAGCCGGTCGCTGCCGGTCGGCGGGGTCGCCGTGGCGATGGCGGCCGACCAGGTGCTGGCCAAGGCCCGGGTCATCGCCGCCCACCAGCTGGAGTGCGCCGAGGACGACCTGGAGCTGGTCGACGGCTCGCTGCAGGTGCGGGGCACGCCGTCCAAGGCCATGACCCTGCAGGCGGTGGCGTTCGAGGCGTTCAGCGCCCACGACCTGCCCGACGGCATCGAACCCAACCTCGTAGGCCAGGTCACCTACGACCCGCCCAACTTCACGTTCCCGTTCGGCACCCACGTGGCGGTCGTCGAGATCGACGAGGAGACCGGGATGGTGTCGCTGATCGACTACGCCGCGGTCGATGACTGCGGCAACCAGGTCAACCCCATGATCGTCGAGGGGCAGGTGCACGGGGGCATCGTCCAGGGCGCCGCCCAGGCGCTGTGGGAGGAGGCGGTGTACGACGAGTCGGGCACCCTGCGGAACCCCACGCTGCTCGACTACTGCGTCCCGTCCGCGGCCGAGGTGCCGCAGTTCCGGCTGGGGTCGACCTTCACGCCCAGCCCGACCAACCCGCTGGGGGTGAAGGGGATCGGCGAGGCCGGCACCATCGCCGCCACGCCCACCGTCATCAACGCTGTCGTCGACGCCCTGTCGCACCTGGGCGTCACCGACATCACCATGCCGGCCTCGCCCGAACGGGTGTGGCAGACGATCGAGGAGGCCCGGTCATGATCCCCGCCAGTTTCGACTACGTCCGGGCAGCGTCCGTCGACGAAGCCGTGGCCGCCCTCACCGAGCACGGCGACGACGCCAAGCTGCTCGCCGGCGGGCACTCGCTGCTGCCGCTGATGCGGCTGCGGCTGGCGACGCCGGCCGTGCTGGTCGACATCGGGCGGGTGTCGGACCTCTCGTACGTCAGCGAGGAGCCCGGCGGCGACATCCGCATCGGGGCCCTGACCAGGCACCACGACCTCGCCGGCTCCGAGCTGCTGCGGGAGAGGGCGCCGTTGCTGGCGGCGGTCGCCGGGCAGATCGGCGATCCCCAGGTCCGGCACCGGGGGACCATCGGGGGCTCGGTCGCGCACGGCGACCCCGCGTCCGACCTGCCGGCGGCGCTGCTGGCGCTGCGGGCGACGCTGGTGGCCCGGGGGCCCAGTGGTGAGCGGTCGATCCCGGCCGACGACTTCTTCACCGGGTTCCTGGAGACCGCGCTGGCGGCGGACGAGGTGCTGACCGAGATCCGGGTACCGGCCCTGATGCCGGGCACGGGCTGGGGGTTCGAGAAGTTCAACCGGCGGGCCCAGGACTGGGCGATCGTGGCGGTGGCCGCGGTGCTCAACGATGGGACGCCCGGGGTCGGGCTGGTGAACATGGGGGCGACGCCGCTGCGGGCGGCCGGGGTCGAGTCGGCGTTGGCCGGCGGGGCGTCGGCCGGTGATGCCGCGTCGCACGCCGCCGAGGGCACCGACCCGCCCGCCGACCTCAACGCCACGGCGGACTTCCGTCGCCACCTCGTGGAGGTCCTCACCCGCCGGGCCCTCGAGTCGGCCCAAGCGTGACGTCGGCGTGGGGGAGCTGACGTCGGTCTCGGACGTCGCCGAGGGGCTGGCGGCGCAGGACTACCTCACCGACGAGGGTCTCGCCACGGCCGTGTTCCTGACGATGCGGCTGCAGCGGCCGCTGTTCCTGGAGGGCGACGCCGGGGTGGGCAAGACCGCCCTGGCGCAGGCGCTGGCGGCGTGGACGGGCGCGCCGCTGGTGCGGCTGCAGTGCTACGAGGGCATCGACGCTGCTCAGGCTCTGTACGAGTGGGACCACCCCCGGCAGCTGCTGCACCTGCGGGCCGTGTCGTCGGCGACCGAGGCCGACCTCTACGACCCCCGGTTCCTGATCCGGCGGCCGTTGCTCCAGGCCCTCGACCCCGTCGACTTGCCGGGTGGCGCGACGCCGGTGCTCCTGATCGACGAGATCGACCGGGCCGACGACGAGTTCGAGGCCTTCCTGCTGGAGCTGCTGTCGGACTGGGCGGTGACGATCCCCGAGGTGGGGCGGGTGTCGGCTGCCGTGCCGCCCCCGACGATCCTGACGTCGAACCGGACCCGGGACGTCCACGACGCCCTGAAGCGGCGCTGCCTCTACCACTGGATCGACCAGCCGTCGCTCGAGCGGGAGGTGGCGATCGTCCGGGTGCGGGCGCCCGAGGTGCCCGAGGCGCTGGCGCGGCAGGTGGCCGCGGCGGTGGCGTCGCTCCGGGGCCTGCGGCTGTACAAGGTGCCGGGCGTGGCCGAGACCATCGACTGGGGCCGTGCCCTCGCCGCTCTGGGCCGGACGTCGCTGGACGAGGCCAGCGTGACGGCGACCCTGGGCTGGGTGGTGAAGTACCGCGAGGACCAGCACCGGGTCGTCGACCACGGCATCTCCCAGCTGGTCCAGGAAGCCCTCCGTCATGTGTGACCCAGGTTCGTCGGAGGGCCTGAGCGCGGAGGTGGTCGGACTCTTGGGGTTCGTCGAGGTGGTGCGAGGCCTCGGGGTCGGGGTGAGCGCGGATTCCGCGCTGACGTTCGTGCAGGCGGTGGGGGAGATCGGGGTCGAGGAGGGTTCGGGGGTCTACTGGGCGGGGCGGGCGACACTGGTGCGGAGGGTGGAGGACGTCCCGGCCTACGACCGGGCCTTCCTCGGCTTCTTCGGGGACCTGCCGGTGCTCGACCTGCCCCACGTCGCCCGGCCTGTCGAGCTGCTGCTCGACGTCGGGGGCGACGACGGCGCCGACGGCGACGACGACGCCGCAGTCGCCGGCGACACCCGACCGGTCCGCTGGAGCGACCGGGAGGTCCTCCGTCACCGGGACTTCGCCGACTGCACCCCCGAAGAGCTCGACGAGGCCCACCGCCTCATCGCCGACCTCCGGGTCCACGCCGCGCTGCGTCGCAGCCGCCGCCGACGTCCTGCCCGGCCCGGCAGCCGGGGCCGGCCCGACCTCCGCCGCACCCTGCGGTCCGCCACCCGCACCGGCGGCGAGGTCCTCCGACCCGCGGTCACCCGACCCGGCGAACGGCCCCGGCGCCTGGTGCTGTTGGTCGACGTCAGCGGGTCGATGGCCCCGTACAGCCGGGCGCTCGCCCGCATCGCCCACGCCGCGGTCGCGGCTCGACGCCACGGCCAGGTCGAGGTCTTCGCGGTCGGCACCCGGGTCACCCGAATCACCCGGGAGCTGAGCACCCACGACCCCGACGAGGCCCTGACCAGGGCGTCGGGTGCGGTCGACGACTGGTCGGGCGGCACCCGGCTCGGCCACGGCCTCCGCAACTTCAACGACCGGTGGGGCACCGCCGGCATTGGCCGGGGTGCGGTGGTGGTGATCCTGTCCGACGGCTGGGACCGGGGCGACCCCACGGTCCTCGGCGAAGAGATGGCCCGGCTGCACCGGGTGGCGCACCGGATCGTGTGGGTCAACCCCCTCAAGGCGCTGCCGGGCTACGCCCCGCTGGCCCAGGGCATGGCCGCCGCCTTGCCCCACGTCGACGACTTCCTGGAGGGCCACTCGGTAGCGTCCCTTCAGGACTTGGCGAAGGTGGTGGGCACATGAGGGACCTGCTCGACCAGTTGGACAGGTGGCGACAGGAGGGTGTCGCCGTCGCGGTGGCGCGGGTGGTCGACGTCGAGGGGTCGGGGCCTCGGGAGCCGGGGGCGGCGATGGCCGTCAACGAGCGGGGCGAGGTCATCGGGTCCGTGTCGGGGGGCTGCGTCGAGGGCGCGGTCGTCAGCGAGGCGCTCGACGTCTTGGCCACCGGCGACCGTCGCCTCGTCCACTTCGGCTACAGCGACGACGAGGCCTTCGCTGTCGGCCTGACCTGCGGCGGCACGATCCACCTCTTCGTGGAGCCGTTCGACTGGTAGGTGGGTGACGCTGTGACCCTGTACGACGACCTGGCCGGGGCGATCCGGGACGGGATGCCGGTCGCTCTGGCGACGGTCATCGACGGACCGGGGTGTGGCGGCAAGCTGCTGGTCGGGCCGGGGCAAGCCCCGCAGGGGTCGCTGGGCGACCCGGACCTCGACCGGGTCGTGGCCCGGGACGCGGTCGGGGAGCTGGCTGCCGGCCGGTCAGTGGTCCGCCACTACGGCGCCCACGGCGAGGCCCGGGAATCGACGGTCACGGTCTTCGTCGAGACGTTCGCCCCGCCGCCCGCCATGCTCGTGTTCGGGGCCGTCGACTTCACCGCCGCCCTGGTCAGGGTCGCCAAGGTCCTCGGTTACCGTGTGACCGTGTGCGACGCCCGGGAGGTCTTCGCCACCCCGAGCCGCTTCCCCGAGGCCGACGAGGTCGTGGTCGACTGGCCCGACCGCCTGCTCGCCCGGGTCGGCTCCGGCCTCGGCGCCCGCGACGCGGTCTGCGTCCTGACCCACGACGCCAAGTTCGACGTCCCCGCCCTGGTCGCGGCGCTGGGGACGGCGGCCGGCTACATCGGCGCCATGGGCAGCCGGCGCACCCACGCCGACCGGGTGCGGCGCCTGGTCGAGGCCGGCGTCGACGAGGCGGCCCTCGCCCGCATCCGGGCACCGATCGGGCTCGACATCGGGGCGCGCACACCCGAGGAGACGGCGGTGGCAATCTGCGCCGAGATCATCGCCGACCGCACCGGGCGGCCCGAGGCCCGTCCGCTCAGCCACACCGACGGGCCCATACACCAGGGAGGCGCACGATGGAGCTGACCAACGAGTTCCGGGTCACGGCCCCGGTCGACCGGGTGTGGGAGGTGCTCACCGACGTCGAGCAGATCGCACCCTGCCTCCCCGGCGCCGAGCTGCAGGAGGTCGACGGCGACGAGTACCGCGGGGTGGTGAAGGTCAAGGTCGGCCCGATCACGGCCCAGTACAAGGGCGCGGCCCACTTCCTCGAGCAGGACGTCGAGGCGCACCGGGCGGTGCTGCGGGCCGAGGGCCGGGAGACCCGGGGCCAGGGCAACGCCAGCGCCACCATCACCGCACAGCTGGAGCCCGACGGCGACGGCACCCGCGTCTCGGTGGTGACCGACCTGATGATCACCGGTCGGGTGGCGCAGTTCGGCCGGGGGGTCATGGCCGACGTGTCGACCAAGCTCCTCGCCCAGTTCGCAGCCAGCCTGGAACACCTGCTCCAGGCCGAGCCCCTGGCCGACGACGCGCCGGCCGAGCCGGGGTCGTCGACGCCGAAGGAGACCGAGCCGGTCGACCTGCTGGACACCGCAGCCGGACCGGTGCTGCAGCGGATCGTGCCGGTGATCGTCGCCTCAGTCGGCTTGGTGTGGTTGCTCCGCCGAAGCCGGCGCCGTCGCCGTCGCCGGGGGTGAGCCCGCGGCGAGGACCACGATCGTGACGAGCAGGCTGACGATCAGGAGCCAGGCCAGCACCCCGTGCAGCGGGAGCCCTCCGTCGTCCACTGCGGTCGCGACGAACGCAGCCGTGACGACGAGCGCCCACACCGAGAACACGAACATCGCCGAGCGCCGCGCCCACCGCCGGCCGAGGAGCAGCCCGCCCCCGGCCGCCGCGCCCCAGAGCCCCAGGCCCGTCAGGCTGAAGCCCACCAACCCGATCAGGGGCTCGCTCTCGCACTTGGCGGGGTGGTCGATGCTCTCGCAGTAGCCGCCTTCGCGATCCTGCGCCGCGGTGGCCAACGCGAACAACGTGAACAGGAAGACGATCAGCGTCAGGACCACCGAGCTGACCAGGGCGAGCGCCCCGACGATCCTGGCCTGCCGCGTCACCGTCACCGGCAGCGCAACGTAGACGAGCCGAGCGCCGCGGGGACCGCGGGCGGCGCTAAGCGACCGCCCTGGCGGCGAGCGAACGGGGAAGCGTTGGTCCGTTCGTCGACACCTCGCAGCGTGCCCGTTCCGCGTCGTTGGCGCGACCCCGACTTTGCGGTTTATCGTTCGCCGTCCGCCGAGCGGCTCTCCGCCCGCCGGACGCCATTATTTTTCAGCGTCATTCCGGGGCCACTGAGTCAGCACCGGAGGCGGGCCGTAAGGAGACGAGATGGAAGAAGCGCGGCCGCGCTGGCAAAGAAGCCACGCGTGCGAGGATGCCGCCTGCGTCGAGGTGTGCGTAAACCCGGGAGAAGTCCTGGTGCGGAGTTCGACGTCACCGGATGGTCCGGTTCTCCGGTTCACAGCTGCCGAGTGGAAGGCCTTCCTCGCCGGCGCGGTCACCGGGCAGTTCGAGCCCCTGTCCTGACGCCTTCTCGCTAGCAGCAGTCCAGAGGCCCGGGCGATGACGTCCGGGCCTCGTCGGTGTCCGGCTCGACTACTCTTCGGGAGCCTGTAGCTACGCTGAGTTGATTCGCGTCGGCGGGTGCCACGCTGCAACCCGGCGAGGAGCACGGGCATGGTTGCAGGTCAAGATGATCCGGTCGTCCAGCACCGGCGGCTCCGCTTGGAGCTTCGACGGCTGCGCCAGGAGTCGGGGCTCACGCAACGAGATGTTGCTCGGGAGATGGACTGGTCGACCTCCAAGCTCGTCCGGATCGAGAGTGGCGAAGTCAGGATCTCATCGAACGACCTCAGAGCACTGCTTCGACACTATGGGGTTCGGGGAAAGCAGCGAATCGATGCCTTTGTGGACATGGCAAGGGCAGCGCGAAAAGAGACGCTGACCGACTTTCGAGACGTGTATTCGTCGGCGTTCCTCAAGTTCATTGGGTTCGAGACGTCCGCTCGGATCATTCGTGTGTACGACTCGCTCTTGGTCCCAGGGCTGCTCCAGACCGAGCAGTACGCGCGAAATGTGTTGGCAACGGCGGGCCCAGGTCGGGTCGGGTACACGAGCTCCGACGGATCGACGGCTGCCGCCTCGATCGCTGAGCGACGTTGGCTCGTACGCAGGCGCCGTCAAGAGCTTCACGACCGAGATGATCCGCCGGACATGTTCTTCGTGTTGGACGAGGCGGTCATCCGGCGCCGGGTAGGTGGCACGGAGGTCATGCGCGAACAGTTGGCGCGTTTGCTCGAGTGGCAGCGACGGCCCCACATCACCCTGCGGATCCTGCCGTTCGAGCTTGGCGCCTACCCGGGGATGCGTCGACCCTTCATGATGCTGGACTTCCTGAGCCCGAGCGACGATGAGTTGCTCTACCTCGAAGATGTCGACGAAGACGAAAGCACGCTTCAGGACAGTCCCGAGAAGACAGGCTTCTTCATCGACCTGTTCCTCCGGCTGGAGGAGCGGGCCCTGGCGGCGCAGGATTCGTGTCGGCTCATCGAAGCTGCGATTCGGGAGATGAGATGACTCGTCGTGCCGGTGGCCTCACGTCCAGCCCGGTGTACGAGACGATGACAAGGGCCCCAAGCGGGATCGCATACGCGATGACAGGCGCGCCGCCTACGACCAGGATCACGGTGACAACCAGGATCGCCGCGGTCCAGCTGCCCTGCCAGAGCCTCGACTGACGGCTCGCCGCATGACACGTGCCGGCAACCGTTCGAACGATGGCCTGAGTGAGATCCCATGCTCGCACCTCTGCGCTCTGGAGAGGGACTCGCTCGGGACCATCAGGCATCTCCCCGCTCCTTGGACTAAAGCGTTGTCGTTGAATCTATCGATGAGCGGTGAATATCGAGCGATGTGACTCGCTATTGTAAAGGTCTGTCGTGTCCAATAGAGCTAAGTCGCAGTACGATTATCGGCAATCTGCGTAGTAGCAGATAGCGTGATGCAGGCAAGCTCCAGGGGAGGCGCGAGAGAACGATGCCTGATGGAGAGAGCCTCAGCCCAACAGACGACTCTCCTAACGCTGTATCCCACAGTCCTCAATCCGTGATCACCCTGGCCCCTTCGGTCGCCGCGAGGGTGCAACAGATGGGCGATCAGCTTGGCGGCATCGCCGCAGCCGAGGTGGTCCGACGGGGCTTGATCCTCCTCGATCTTCTCCTCAGCTTGGAGGAGTGCGAGGAGCTCGTCGTTCGCAACGACCAGACCGACGGCTACGAGCGTCTCGCCTTCCGCTGGGACGAGCTCTAACGCCGCTCGGCGCGGTCGGTGGCCCAGGGCGCTAGCTGCGGGCGCGGAGGGAGTCGAGCTTGGCGGTGAGGGCGCGGGCTTCGGGGACGCCGAGGGTACGGGTCATGCCCAGGTAGGTGAGGCCGGCGGGGGCGAGGACCAGCGGGGCCATGACGAGGGACGGGAGGCTGCTCGGCAGGGCCGTGGCCAGGGCGAACGCCACGGCGGCCGACACGGCGCAGGAGCCGGCGATCGGGTTGAGCCAGCGGCCCGCCATCCGGGTCCGGCCGATGCGCCACGCCACCGCCCGGGCCAGCATCCGGTACTCGATGATGGCGGCGATGGTGGCGCTGAAGGCGAAGGCGATGATCCCGAGGTGGACGAAGTCGCCGCTGTTGCGCTCGAGGCCGTCGAGCGGCCCGAACGCCCACATGCGGTCCCAGCCGGTGATGCCGTCGTGCTCGATGGTCAGCCGGTCGAGCGGGAACATCAGGGCCAGGCTGATCACGCTGGAGATCGCCACCCGCATGACCGACAGCCGCGGCGGGGTCTTGGGGTCGTCCAGGGCGAACAGGCTGTTCTGCAGCAGCCGGGACGACGTGGTGGCCGGCAGCCCGACGGCGAACATCGCCAGCGTCAGCCACACGCCCCACGTGTCGTCCCACCCGAACTTGCCGTGCTGGAAGATGACGCTGACGATGACGTCGCCCACCACGATGTACATCGTCGCGATCGGCATGACGTAGAAGGCGATGCGCGCCATGCCGTCCTCCAGCCGCTGCCGGAACAGCCGCCGCGTGTCGGCGTCGTGCACCGAGACCCGGGACAGGTCGGGCAGCTCGGCGGCCGCCACCCCCAGCCCGAACATGCCGATGGGCAGCAGGTAGAGCAGCGTCGCGAACGACAGCGACGACACCGCGCCCACGGCCAGGAAGCTGGCCAGCCACAGGTCGATGTAGACGATGACCTGCACCACGCCCTTGCCGACCACCACCGGCCCGAAGCGCTTGAGGACGCTGCGGACCGTCGTCCGCTTGTGGTCGAGGCTGAGCTTGATGCGCCCGGTCAGCGCCAGCACCGGCCGCAGCTGGAGCATCAGCTGGGCGAGCCCGCCGACCAGCACGCCCCAGGCCAGCGCCGTGGCCATGGCCACCTCGCTGCGGTCGGTCAGCCCGGCGGCCACCAGGAACGTGATCTGCGTGGCGTTCCACAGCACCGACGCGATGTAGGACAGGAAGAACTTGCGGTGGCTGTTGAGGATCCCCAGGCACCAGGCCGACAGGACCAGGAACCCCATGCTGGGGAACATGATCCGCACCAGCCGCACGGTCAGGTCGAAGGTGGCCGGGTTGAACCCGGTGACCAGCACCTTCGTGATCTGCGGGGCGAACAGGACGCCGATCACCGAGAAGATCCCGGAGATCGTCAGCAGGATGCCGGCGACGGCGCCGGCGACCCGCCCGGCCTCCTGCTCGTCGCCCTCGTCCAGCAGCCGGGCGTACACCGGGATGAACGACGCCGACAGCACGCCCTCGCCCAGCAGGTTCTGCAGCATGTTGGGGATGCGCAGCGCCGCCTTGAAGGCGTCGGCGGCGTGGCCGACACCGAGGAAGTAGCTGATGACCGACTCGCGGACCAGCCCGGCGCAGCTGGACAGGAAGATGGCCGTCGCCACGATGCGCGACGACTTGGCCGACGACGGCGGCTCCTCCTCCTCCCGCCTCGGCGCCCGCCCGGCCGGAGGCTCCGGAGCGGGGGGCGCGCCCGGCGGGCGAGGTGGCGGGGGAGGCTGGCCCGGCCGCTCCCGCGGGCGAGGAGGCGCCTGGCGGGTGTAGGCCCGGGGGCCCGGCGCCTGCTGCAGCATCATCTCGTCGAGGATCGGCATCTCGATCGTCGCAGCCTCGGGCTCGTACCAGCCGGAGGCCGTCGCGAGGTCGTCCTCGGCGGCGTACGGTGACCGTCGCCCCCCGGGGGCGGGGCGCTCGGTGTAGTAGGGGTCGTCGTGCGGGTCGCGGCGGCGAGTCACGCAGTGGGACCCTGGGAAAGACCACCCGCTCCGCTGTGGGTCTCCTCCATCGCCTGGCGGAGCGCTTCCATGTCGGTGACCATGCTGTCGACGTCGCTCGACAGGCTGGTGGCCGAGGCGTCGACCGTGGCCTGGGCCGACAGCTCCAGCGCCCGCACGACGGCCTCGCCCATGCGGGCGTCGAGCAGCCGCAGCTGGCTCCGAGCCTGCTCGATGACCTTGTCCATGCGCGCGGCGGCGGCCCGCTGGGTGGTCAGCGACTCGACGGTGAGCTTGAGGCTCTCGTCGTCAGGGGCGCTGGCCTGGGCGTTGGTGGCCTCGGCGAGGTCGGAGTCGATGTCCTTGGTGTCGATGCGACGGCGGGTCTGCACCAGCGACTCGCCCCGGTTGGCGATCTGCCAGCTCTCCTGCACCAGGGTGTCCATCTGCCCGGCGATGCCCCGCAGGGTGTCCTGCAGGGGGCCGGGCCGGGTGCGCCCGACGGCTTCGTGGAACCGGGCCCGGGCGGCGACGGCGTCCTGCACGGCGCGGCGCCAGGGCTCCTGCAGGGTGAAGGGGTCGATGCGGTCGGGTCGGGGACCACCGGTGCCCATGGCGGCGAGCACCCGCACGCCCCACGCGCCCGCGCCGAGCACGACGGCGACCGGCACGGCCAGGCCGAGGGCGATGCCGACCGCCGCGCCACCACCCGCGGCGAGGATGCCACTCGGCGACATGATGGCGCGCGCCACCTTGGGCGTGAAGAAGCGGTCGCGCAGCGAAAGTCCCACGTCGCAACGTTACTAACGAGACCTCCCACGAATGGGGAGCGGGCGGTAACGTCCGGGCCGACAACGGAGTCGGGAGGGCAGCGTTGGGACGACGAGCACTCTGCGGTGTGGTGGCGGTGGCCGCCCTGCTGGCCACGGCGTGCGGCGGAGGCGACGACGACAACGACCGCGGCTCGTCGGCCTCCGGACCTTCCGACGAGCTGCCCGAGTGCCCGGTGGACGCCCTGGACGACGCCACCCAGCCCGTCGAGCTCACCTACTGGCACGGCATGACCCGGGTCGCCGAGGACACGCTGAAGCAGCTGACCGACGACTTCAACGCCTCCCAGGACAAGGTCGAGGTCAAGCTGGTCAACAACAGCGCCGGCGACCAGCAGCAGAAGTTCATCGCGGGCCTGAAGACCGGCGACCTGCCCGACGTCATCCAGCACGACTCGACCCTCCTGCAACAGATGGTCGACACCGGCACGGTCGTCCCGATCGAGTCCTGCATCGAGGCCTACCGGGACCAGGGCGGCAAGTTCGACACGAACGACTTCGTGCCGCAGATGCTCAGCTACTACCAGCTCGACGGCGTCCAGTGGGACCTGCCGTTCGGCGTAGCGACCCCGGTGCTCGTCTACAACAAGGCGGCGTTCCGCAAGGCCGGCCTCGACCCAGCCGAGCCGCCCACCACGCTCGACGACTACCGGGACGCCGCCCAGGCCCTCAAGGACGCGGGCTACAAGTACGGCGCCGCCGTGGCCATCGAGGCGTGGCACTTCGAGGAGCTGTACGCCAAGGCCGGCGGGGTCTACGTCGACCACCACAACGGACGGGACGGCAGGGCCGCGAAGGTCATGTTCGACGACGCGACCGGCAAGGACATCTACGAGCTGTTCGGGCAGATGAACGAGGACGGCCTGGTGGTCACCAACCCCCGCGAAGGCCCCGACTCGATCAACAACCTGCTCGCCATCGGCAACGGCGACGCGGGGATGACCATCGTGTCGTCCTCGGCGCTGGGCTCCGTGCTGGAGGTCCTCGGCTCGGGCCAGTACAAGGGCGTCGAGCTGGGCGTCGGGCCGCTGCCCGGCGACAGCGAGGACGGCGGTGCGGTGGTGGCCGGCGGCGGCCTGGCGATCACGGCCCGCGACCCGGCCAAGCAGGCGGCCGGTTGGGAGCTCGTCAAGTACCTGACCTCGACGAAGGCCCAGGCCACGTGGGCCGCGGCCACGGGCTACGCCCCCGTGCGCACCTCGACCATCGCCGAGCCCCAGCTGGCCGACGCATGGTCCAAGACCCCGGGGTTGCGGGTGTCCTACGATCAGCTCGTCGACGGCGCCGAGAACGACGCCACGGCCGGGCCGATGGTGGGGGACATGCAGACGGTGCGCAAGGCGGTGGAGGACGCGCTGACCGCGATGTTCGTCGACGGGCTGGATCCGGACGAGGCGTTGGCCCGGGCCGCCAAGGACGCCAACGAGGCGATTGCCTCCTACAACGATCGCGTGGGTGGGTAACGTCCGCGGCCGCGATGGCCTCGGTGCTCGGCAGCAGGCGGAATAGGAGATTCTGATGGGACGGGTTGTCTTCGACCACGTCACCAAGCGGTTCGGCGACGTCACCGCGGTCGACGACCTCAGCCTCGAGGTCGCCGACCGGGAGTTCCTCGTCCTGGTGGGGCCGTCGGGCTGCGGCAAGACGACGGCGCTGCGGATGCTGGCCGGGCTGGAGGACCCCACGTCGGGCGACATCAGCATCGGCGAGCGGGTGGTCACCGAGGTGGCGGCCATCGACCGGGACATCGCCATGGTGTTCCAGAGCTATGCGCTGTACCCCCACATGAGCGTGCGGCGGAACATCGAGTTCCCGCTGCGCAGCCGCAAGGTGCCGGCCGACGAGCGCAGGCGGCTGGTCGCCGAGGCCGCGGCGGCCCTGGGGCTGGAGGCGCTGCTCGACCGCAAGCCGGCCCAGCTTTCGGGTGGCCAGCGGCAGCGGGTCGCGCTGGCCCGGGCCATCGTGCGGCGGCCCCAGGTGTTCCTCATGGACGAGCCGCTGTCCAACCTCGACGCCAAGCTGCGGGTCCAGACCCGGGCCGAGCTGGTCGAGCTGCAGAACCGGCTGGAGACGACGGTCGTCTACGTCACCCACGACCAGGTCGAGGCCATGACCATGGCCGACCGCATCGCGGTCATGGACCAGGGCATCCTCCAGCAGGTGGGGGAGCCCCAGGAGGTGTACGCCCGGCCGGCGAACCTGTTCGTGGCCCGCTTCATCGGCAACCCGCCGATGAACACGGTCGCCGGCTCGGTCTACTGGACCAACGGGACGCTCGGCGTGCAGCTCCCCGGCGGCCGGGTCGAGCTGGGCTCCGCCGCCGGCGAGGCCGTGCGCCAGCGGGGGCGCGACGACCTGGTGGTGGGGGTTCGACCCGAGCACGCCGTCCTCGATCCCGAGGGAGCCGTCGAGGCCGTGGTCGCGGTGACCGAGGTGCTGGGCCACGAGCAGCACGTCATCTGCCGGCTCGCCGACGGCTCGCTGTTCACCGTTCGCCAGCCCAACGATGCTTCGCCGCCGGGCACCGGCGTCGAGGTCCGGATCCGCATCGACCCGGCCCGCGTCCACGCCTTCGACCCCCAGAGCGGCCTCCGCCTCGACGCCTCGACTGCCGCGGCCCCTGGTGATGGTGCTGATGAGGCCGAACCGCCGCCACCCGCGGACAGCGAGGCGGCCACATGACTGCGGTGCGGACCCGGAAGGCGCAGAAGCGGCGCGAGGCGCTGCTCGGCTATGCGCTGGTGGCGCCGGCGCTGCTGGTCTTCGGGATCTTCGTCTTCTATCCCTTCGCCAAGAACTTCAAGCTGGCCTTCTACCGGGACCCGCTGTTCGGCCGGGGCGGGGCCAAGTACGTCGGCTGGGACCAGATCAACGACGTCCTGACCTCGGGCGACTTCAAGCACAGCCTCTGGACCACCGTCCTGTTCGCCCTCATGACAGTGCCGGCCGGCATCTTCCTCGGCATGGCGCTGGCCGTGGCGGCCCACCAGCGGCTGCGGGGCATCGGCATCTACCGGACGATCTTCGCCTCGACGGTGGCGAGCTCGGTGGCGGTGGCATCGGTCATCTTCGGGACCCTGTTCAACCCGAACATCGGGTGGCTGCCGTGGATGGGGTTCAACCCGAAGCCGCCGCTGCTGCAGAACCCGGACTGGGCGCTGCCGTCGGTGGCGCTGGTGTCGATCTGGCAGAGCATCGGCCTGTCGTTCATCGTGATGTCGGCCGGCCTGCAGGCCATCCCCGACGAGGTCATGGAAGCCGCCCAGCTCGACGGGGCCCGGCCGTGGCGGCGCTTCTGGCGGGTCACGGTGCCGCTCCTGTCGCCGACGATCTTCTTCGCCATCGTGGTCGGGTCGATCTTCGCCTTCCAGGCGTTCGCCCAGGTCGACCTGCTGACCAAGGGCGGCCCGCTCGATCGGACCAACGTCCTGACCTACAACATCTTCACCACGCTGCGGGAGCGCCAGGACGAGGGCCAGGCCGCGGTCCTGTCGATCGCCTTGTTCGGCGTGACCCTGCTGCTGACGCTGTTCCAGATGCGGATCCTCGAGAGGCGGGTGCACTATGCCAGCTGAGCGGAACAACCACCCGGTCCTCCGCAAGGTCGGCGCCTACCTGCTGCTGTCGGCGCTGGCACTGATCGTGCTGTTCCCGATCTACGTCACCGTCGTGGGCTCGTTGCTGCGGCCCGACCAGCTGGTGTCACAGCCGCCGTCGCTGTTCCCGACCCACCCGCAGTGGGACACGTACAGCGAGGCGTGGAGCGGCGGGCACTTCTCGACGTACCTGCGCAACAGCGCCATCGTCACCGCGCTGATCGTGGCGGGGCAGCTGGTGACGTCGATCCTGGCCGGCTATGCGTTCGCCATGCTGGAGTTCCCGTTCAAGCGGGTCATCTTCGTGGTGTTCCTGGCGACGATGATGGTGCCGTTCGAGGTCACGATCATCACCAACCTCCAGACCGTCACCGACCTGCACTGGTACAACACGTACGCTGGCCTGGCGGTCCCCTTCCTGGCCACGGGGTTCGGAGCGTTCCTGCTTCGGCAGGCGTTCCTGCAGATCCCGTCCGACCTGCGGGACGCCGCCACCATCGACGGCTACGGCCACCTCAAGTTCCTGGGCCGGGTGGCGGTGCCACTGGCCCGGCCGTCGATAGCGGCGCTGGCGGTGTTCTCGTTCCTCGGCGCCTGGAACCAGTACCTGTGGCCGCTGCTGGTCACCAAGGACGACACGTACCGGACCGTCCAGATCGGCCTGAAGCAGCTGCGCTCGACCCAGGTTGACGAGATCAACATCACCCTGGCCGGGACGATCCTGGCGGCGTTGCCGCTGGTCATCCTGCTGATCCTGTTCCAGAAGCAACTCATCCGCGGGCTCACCACCGGGGCGGTGAAAGGTTGACCTCGATGTCCTCGATGCCCTCGATGTCCCTGAACGGGCGTTCCTGGCGAGCCCGGGCGGCGGCGCTGCTGGTCGTCGGCCTGCTGTCGGCGGGAGCCGTCGGCTGCGGCGGGGGAGACGACGACAGCGCCGGCGACGATGACGACGGCGACCTCGCCTCGTGCCCGACGTCGGCGCTCGATGACGCTTCGGGCCCGGTGCAGATCACGTTCTGGCACACCATGCAGCGGGCCAACGAGGCGGCGCTGAAGGAGCTCACCGACGCCTACAACTCGTCGCAGGACAAGGTGAAGGTGAAGCTGGTCAACAACAGCGACTACGACGACCAGCAGGACAAGTACCGGGCCGGCCTGACCACCGGCGACCTGCCCGACGTGGTGCTGCAGCAGGACATCTACCTGCAGCAGATGATCGACACGGAAACGGCGCTGCCGGTGCAGTCCTGCATCGACGCCACCGAGGACTTCGACGCGGAGGACTTCACCGGAGCGGCGCTCGACTACTTCTCGGTCGACGATGTCCAGTGGGGCCTGCCGTTCAACCTGTCGAACCCGGTCCTCTACTACGACAAGGTCGCGTTCCGGAAGGCCGGCCTCGACCCCGAGAAGCCACCGGCCACCTTCGACGAGCTGCGCACCGCGGCGGAGAAGATCAAGGCCGCCGGCTATGCGACCGGCATGAGCCTGAAGGTGGACTCGTGGCAGTTCGAGCAGCTGGTCGCCAACCAGGGCGCCGACTTCGCCAACAACGGCAACGGCCGTGAGTCACGGGCCACCGCGGCGGCGTTCGACAACGAGGCCGGCAAGGCGGTGTTCGAGCTGTTCGGGGGCATGGTCGCCGACGGCCTGGCAACGTCGAGCCCCCGCCGCGGGCCGAGCCAGTTCGACAACCTCCTCGGCATCGCATCGAAGCACAACGGCATGAGCTTCGACACCACGGCCGCGTTGGGGACGATCGTCGAGCTGTTCGCGTCGGGCCAGTACAAGGACGTCGAGCTGGGCGTCGGGCCGATGCCCGGTCGCACCGACGACGGCGGGATCGTGGTGGGCGGCGCGGCGCTGTACATCTCGGCCACCGACCCGGCCAAGCAGGCCGCGGCCTGGGACTACATGCAGTACCTGACGTCGCCGGAGAGCCAGTCGAAGTGGTCGGCTGCCACGGGCTACATCCCGGTGCGGGCGTCGTCGGTCGACCTGCCGGAGGTGAAGGCGCGGTGGGCTGAGGTGCCCGGATTCAGGGTGGCCTACGACCAGCTGGTGTCGAGCGCGCACAACACGGCGACGGACGGCGCGGTCATCGGCGACTTCGAGGGCGTGCGGGACGCGGTCGAGGAGGCCGAGAACCGGATGTTCCTCGACAAGGGCGACCCCGACGCCGCGCTGAAAGGGGCGGCTGACAAGGCAACGTCGGCGATCGAGGCCTATAACGATCGCTTGTGAGCGATCTCCGCGACGACGGGAGCGAGCAGTGAAGACACGGACTGGACTGGCGGTGGTGCTGGCCGGGGCGCTCCTGGCTGCCGCGTGCGGTGGCGGCGATGACGACGACGCCGGCGGGGGTGGGGGTGACGGCGACCTGCCGTCCTGCCCGGTCGACGAGCTGGCGTCGGCGGCGAAGGACGGGCCGGTCGAGCTGACGTTCTGGCACACGATGACCCGGGCCAACGAGGACGCGCTGAAGCAGCTGACGGAGGAGTTCAACGGGTCGCAGGACGAGGTGAAGGTCAAGCTGGTCAACAACAACGACAGCAACGACCAGCACGAGAAGTACATCGCCCAGCTGGACACCGACCCGAAGGGCCTGCCGGACCTGATCCAGTCGCAGGAGTACTACGTCCAGCAGATGGCCGACACGCAGTCGGTGGTGCCGGTGCAGTCGTGCATCGACGCGACCGATGACTTCGATGCCGACGACTACGTGTCGCGGACGATGGCGTACTACACGATCGACGACGTGCAGTGGGGCCTGCCGTTCGCCGTGTCGGAGCCGGTGCTGCTGTACAGCCGTTCGGCGTTCACCAAGGCGGGCCTGGATCCCGACAAGCCGCCGGCGACGTTCGACGAGCTGCGGTCTGCTTCGGAGAAGCTGAAGGCTGCGGGGTTCGAGGCGGGGCTGGCGCTGAAGCTGGACGCGTGGCACCTCGAGCAGATGCTGGCGTGGCAGGGCAAGGAGTTCGTGAACAACGGCAACGGGCGCTCGGGGCGGGCGACGGAGGTCGCGTTCGACAACGCGACTGCGGTAGACATCTTCACGTTCCTGAAGGGCATGGTCGACGACGGGCTGGCGGTGACGAACCCGGCCGAGGGCCAGGACGGGATCAACAACCTGCTGAGCATCGGGTCCCGGAAGACGGGGATGACGATCGACTCGTCGGGGACGCTGGGGACGATCATCCAGGTGCTGGAATCCGGGCAGTACGCCGGGACCGACCCTGACGTGGCGCCGGTGCCGGGGCTGACGTCCGATGGTGGCGTGCTGGTGGGCGGGTCGGGCCTGTACATCTCCGCCCAGTCGCCGGCGAGGCAGGCGGCGGCGTGGAAGTTCGCCCAGTTCCTGACGACGCCGTCTGCTCAGGCCAAGTGGGCTGCGGCGACGGGGTTCATCCCGGTGCGGAAGTCGGCGACGTCGGAGCCTGTCTTGGAGGCTCGCTGGAAGGAGATCCCGGGCTTCAAGGTGGCCTACGACGAGGTGACCGAAGGCGCCGAGAACGACGCCACCGCTGGCCCCGCCATCGGGAACTACAAGGCGGTCCGCGACGCGCTGGAGAAGGCCGAGTCGTCGATGTACCTCAACGACCTGTCGCCCGAGAAGGCCATCGACCAAGCCGCCAAAGACGCCAACGAAGCGATGCAGTCCTACAACGACCGCCTGTAAGGGAGCGCCAGTCCGAGGCGGCGAGCAACGGAGGATTCCCCATGACCACAGACCCGACGGACGGCATCCACGCCCTGCCCGCCTACCCGGCCGGCTTCAGGTTCGACGCACCGGAGGCGATCGCCAACTGGCGGCCGCTCGTGCACTGGCTACTGGTCATCCCCCACGTGCTCGTCGTCGGCGCGCTCCAGAGGGTCGCCCAGGGCCTGGCCGTGATCTCCTGGTTCGCGATCGTCTTCACCGGTCGGCTCCCGGCCGGCATCGCCCGGTTCCAGGCCATGTACCTGCGCTACGAGATCCGCACGGCCACCTTCGCCGGGTTCCTCCGGGAGGAGTACCCGCCGTTCACGTTCGACACCACGATCGACGACCCCGGCGACGATCCACGCGTCCACGTCGAAGTCGATCCGCAGATCGAGGACCGCAACCGGTGGACCACGGGGTTCCGGCTCATCCTGGCCATCCCCCACCTGATCGTGCTGGCCTTCCTCGCGATCGCGCTGGTCGTCGTCGCCATCATCGGCTTCTTCGCCGTCCTGTTCACCGGGCGGTGGCCCGAGGGGCTGCGCACCTTCGCCCTCGGTGTCGGCCGGTGGTGGCTACGGGTCCAGGCCTACCTGCTCCTGCTCACCGACGACTACCCGCCGTTCACCCTCGACGAGCTCCCGATGCCCTCACACTGAGGCTCAGCTCAGCCCTGGTCAGGCGGCCAGCGCGTGGGCGGCGGCTGCGATCTTCTCGGCGCCGTTGGTGGTGAGCTGTTCGACGATGCGCACGAAGTTGGGGTGCTCGAGCCCGGAGACGAGGAACGTCCACCGGTAGGCGCGCCGTTGGTGGGTGCGGATCTCGTCGCGCTCGGCTTCGGTGAAGCCACGGCCGGTGGCTGCTTGCAGTGCGTCGATGTCGAGCTCGACCTGATCGCCGAGGAGCCCGTCGACGGCGCCGCCGAGCTCGAGAAGCTGGTCGATCGCCTGGTCCCGCTCGTCTGCGCTGAGCCCGTCGGCGACCTCGTCGATGAGCAGGCTGTCCATCCGTGCATGACGCGACTCGTCGATCCAGTGGAAGCGCAGCAGGTCGCGGAACAGCTCGTCGAGCCCGACACCGTCCTTGACGTGTTCGGTGTAGTGAAGCTGGGTGAACCACTCGATCATGCTGGTCAACAGCAGTGCCGTGAGCGGCGAGGTGGCGAGCACGGCCCCGGCGACCTGCTCGCGTCCAGGGATCAGCCCACACTCCACACCGAAGCCGGCCTGGAACTGCTCCATGGCCCGGCGCATCATCTCCTGGTGCTTGAGCTCCTCACCGGCGAAGTGCAGCAGTGACCACAACCGGGTCTCGTCGCCGTAGACGTCGGCGCGGGCGTGGTCGATCACCATCGGGACGATGTACTCCTCGACGAACGCGAACAGGTGGCAGTAGCTGTTGCCGCGGATCTGGTTGAGCATGCGCCTCTCGTCGTCGTCGAGGCAGCCGATCGCTTCGACGCCGGCGAGTCGTTCCGGCAGGAACCGCTTGGTGAAGTCGAAGTCGCGGCCGGCGAAGCAGTCGTCCACGGTCCAGGGCTTGGACTCCGCCGGCTGGAGGCAGGCGGCATAGCTGTACTGGTGAGTCAACACAGGGTCTCTCCCTCTGAGGTTCCGGGTGGTGCCGTCTACAGTCAGGGATCACGGTCAGGTCACACATCCGTGCTCAGTACGGAAATCCCGCGGTGGCACGACCCGGAGCCAGTCCGCGGCTGACGCGACGCGAGCTCGACGTGCTCGCGGCGCTCGCCGAACGGCTCACGAACGCCGAGATCGCGGGGCGTCTGTTCATCTCCGAGCGGACCGTCGAATCACACGTCACCGCGCTGCTGCGCAAGCTCGAGGCGAAGAACCGCCGCGAGCTCGCCGACATCGCCCAGCGCGAGCAGTCGCTCGATCGGCAGTCACGTCTTCCCGCCGTGGTCGAGTTGCTCGTCGAACCGGCGGGGTTCGTCGGTCGCGCCGGCGAGCGCCGCCAGTTGGGTGAGCTGTGGAGGCGTTGCGTCACCGGGCCGTCGCGAGTGGCGGTGCTTGCCGGTGAGGCAGGCATCGGCAAGAGCCGCCTGGCAGCCGAGTTCGCCGCCGAGGTCGACCAGTCGGGAGGCCGCGTCCTGCTCGGGACGTGCTTCGAGGACGCCGAAGCTCCGTTCCAACCCTTCGTCCAAGCCATCGCCGACGACCTGGCGTCCCTTTCGGAGGTCTCCCTTCGGCGCCGCGCCGCCTTCGATACCCCCGCCCTGGCCCGGATCATCCCCGGTTTCGCCCGACGAGCCGGAACCGTCGCCCCGGCCAGCGATCCCGACCCGGTGTCGGGGCAGGCGACGATCGCGGCCGCCATCGGTCGTTACCTCCGGCGAGCAGCCGAGGAAGCTCCGCTGCTGCTGATCATCGAGGACCTCCACTTCGCCACCGCGACCACCTGCGCGACGGTGCTCCACCTCGCCCGCTCGCCGATGCACGCCCCGATCCTGATGCTGATCACCACCCGCGACACCGCACCCGATCTCGACGACGAACTGCGGGTTCTGCTCGGCGATCTCACCCGCATGCCGGCAGTAGACAGCATCCCCCTCGGCGGCTTGCCGACAGCGGATGTCGCCGACCTGCTCGCCCGGCTCGGATCCACGGCCAACGCCACGAGCGTCACGACCGACACCGGTGGCAACCCCCTGCTCGTCGTCGAGGTCGCCCACAGCCCTGACGCCACGACCGCGTCGCTGCACGCCATGCTCGCCCGGCGGTATGCGCTACTGACCGACGCCGACCTCACGGTCGTGGATGTCGCCGCGGTCGTCGGGACCGAGTTCGACGCCGACGTCGTGGCTCGCAGCCTGGGGTGTGAGCTCGAGGTCGCGCTGGCCAGCCTCGAGCGGATCGCGGCGGCCGGCCTCGTCCACGCCGTGCCCGGTCGACCGGGCCTGTTCGCGTTCGCCCACGCGCTGTTCCGGCGCGCCCGCTACGACGGCATTCCCCCACGCACGCGCCTGCTGATCCACCGTGACGTCTCCACCACCCTCGCCGCGCGGCTGCCCGCCGACGAGGCAGTGCTGGCCGAGCTCGCCCGCCACGCGTCGATCGCCGCACCAGTGGGCGACGCGCTGAAGGCCGTGGACTACTCGATGCTGGCGGCCGCCCGAGCCGAGCGCTTCCTGGGTCTGGGCGAAGCAGCGACGCACTATCGCCGGGCCCTCGAGGTCGCGGCCATGGTCGAAGAACCGCGACCGGACCTCGTCCTCACGCTCACCATCAAGCTCGGCGAGGTGCTCAACGGAGTCGGCGACCCGCAGTCCCGGGAGCTGCTGCTGCGCGCCGCCGCGATGGCCCGCGACGCCGCTGATCCGGAAGCGCTCGCCGAGGTTGCGCTGGCAATGATCCGCTACGGCGGCGTGCCGGCACCCGGCGCCGACCCGGAGTTCGTCGCCATCGTCGAAGAGGCGCTCGCGCTACTCAGTCGGGAACCCAGCGCGCTGCGCGCACGTGCGCTCGCCGCCTTGTCGGAGGACGTGGCCTTCACCGATCCGGACCGGGCGATGGAGCACCTGCGCGAAGCATTGGACGTCGCCGAGCGGCTCGGCGACCCGGAGACACTCGGTCACGTCCTGCTCTCCTACCGCTTTGCCGGCAAGAGCCCCGGCAACGCCGACGCGGGGCATCCGACAGCCAACCGGTTGATCACCCTCGGCAGGCGAACCGGCCACACACCGTTCGTCGTCCACGGTCTCATCCAGCGGGCGTGGACGTTCCGCGAAGAGGGCGACCTGACATCAGCTGACCGAGCGATGTCCGCCGCCCGTGCACTCCTCGGCGACGAGCCGGCTCCCGTCTACGCCGCCATGTTCACGCTCTACCGGTCGTCGCAACTGCAGCTCGCCGGCGACCTCGCCGGTGCCGAGGAGGTAGCGAACGAAGTCCTCAGCCTGAGGACCGGGTTCGACATGACGTTGTGGTACGGGCCGGCGTTGATGGTCATCCGCGGCCACCAGGCCCGCCTCGGCGAGCTGATCCCGCTGATCGAGGCCGACACCGACCATCCAGCCTTCGGTCGGTCATACCAGGCCGTCCTCGCCGCCGCCTACGCGTTCGCCGGCCGGCTCGACGACGCACGCTCGATCCTCACCACGTTCTCGAGCAACGACTACCGGGATGTTCGCCGCAACCAGATGTGGCTCACCGACATGGCAGCGCTCGCCGAGGCTGCCGACATCGTCGGCCACCAGGCGGCCGCCACGGCGATCGCCGAGCAGCTCCAACCGTTCACCGGGCGAATCGCCACCCTCTACGCGACCGTGGTGACGACCGTCGATCTCGTCCTCGCACAGATGGCACTGGTGACCGGCGACCACGAGCTCGCCGGCCGGCATGCCGAGCAGGCGGTCTCCGCCAGCCGCGAGCGCAAGACCCGGCTCTTCCTCGGCCGCGAGCTGCTCCGAGTCGCCGCCGCCCGCCAGCGCCTCGGGGAAGGCGCGTCCGCCCCACATGACCTCGTGCACGAGGCGCTGGCCATCGCAGACCGAACCGGCGCGACCCTCATCCGGGACGAAGCGCACCGCCTCGGCCTCCTCGACGCAACCACACCGTGACCGGCTCCTCGTGGAGGGAGCGGCAGACTGCTCGCATGTTTGGTCGTAGGACGGCTGTTGGGGCGGTGGGGACGTACACGACGTGGGGGTGGGCGGGGCCTCGGGGTGGGTACGACCAGATGGCGTGGGTGGTGGAGCCGAGGACGGACCCTTCGCCGGTGGGGTACTTCTGGAGCCATCAGGTGGGGCTCGTGGATGGGGAGGGGGCTTACTTCGGGTTGCAGACGGTGGGGGCGGCGCCCACGGGGAAGATCGCGATCTTCTCGGTGTGGGGGGCGATGGAGGCGGAGGGGCCCGAGTACGCCACGGCCTTCGGCGGGGAGGGCACGGGGATGACGGTCCGGGTCCGCTACCCCTGGGTCCCGGGCCGGCCCGAGCACCTGGCCATCCGCTACGACGGCAACTGCTGGTGGCGGGCCGAGGTCGGGGACCAGCTCGTCGGCCGCATCCAGGTCGACCCGAGCTGGGGCGGGCTGGGATCGACCTCGATCATGTGGACCGAGCGCTACGCCCCGCCGCCGCGCACCTGCGCCGAGCTCGGCCACGCCGTCGCCTGGTTCAGCACCCCGACCGCCGACGGCGACGTCGCGCCCACCCACCACCACAACCATCTGGCGACCAACCGGGGCTGTCCCGGCTCGTCGGTGCAGGACACCGACGGCGGTGTCCTGCACGTCCAGGGCGCGCCGGGCGAGAGCTAGGAGCCGCCCATCACGCCCGGCAGGCGCTCGCCGGCGAAGTCGAGCAGGCCGACCCACGTCGGGCGGACCGAGACGCGGGCCATCCGGGTCCCGGGCTGGTCGGCCATCGCCAGGTACTGGCTGGCGCCCTCCTCGCCCAGGTACTGCCGGGCCGAGTCGGCGTAGTCGGGGTCGATCCCGTCTACCTCGGTGACCTCCGCCTTGCCCCGGAGCATCAGCACCTGCGCGGGTGCGCTCTCCGTGTCGATCGAGATGGCGACGTCGGGCCGGGCCCGCAGGGCGGCCAGCCGGCGGGCCGGCGCCGGGACGTGCGGGGCCCGGATGAACGTCGACATGACCAGCTCGCCATCGGTCCACCGGAACCAGGTGGCAACGATCCGCGGCGTCCCGTCCTTCGCCGTGTAGGCGACCCGGGCCGGGATGGCCGAGGCCAGCAGCTCCTTGGCCAGCGGGGTGTCGAGCAGCTCCAGGCTGCCCTGGGGCAGAGCGGCGGGTTCAGCATTGGTCATGGAGCTAAGACCGATCCACCGACCGGAACTCATCGCGGCGAGCCGTCAGCCGAGGCGACCCAGGATGTTGCGGGTGACCTGCTCGATCTGCGGGTCGCGGGCCGCGAGGCCGTGAGCCCAGTCGGTCGAGCCCGAGGTCACCACCGTCGCACCGGCAGCATTCGTGTAGGCACCCAGGACGGCGTGGCCGTGGCGGATCCGCTCCATCGCCGACGGCTCACGCGTCCCGAACACGCGCGACGCGATGTACTCCAGCTCGCTCGGTTCCCCCGGCTTCGGTGGGCGAGGCGCGGTCTCACGGGTGAAGTGCTGCGTCGGACAGGTGCCCAGGATCTCGAAGCTCGCCGGCGTCCCGTCCTCGCCCGTCGGGTACGGCAGCCCGTCCCGGTACGTGAACACGCACCCGTCGCACTCGTAGCCGACGACGGTCGCGCCCGCCCCCAGCACGTCGCCGTAGCCGAGGCCGGTGCCATCGAAGATCCAGTGCCCTGCCCGGTGCACCGTGTATCCCCCCAGCCCGGCGGTCACGTTGCGGCCGATCCGGTGGTAGCCGCCCCGGGTGAAGGACACCCCGGTCATGTGGTTCTCGGGCCGGTCCACGAGGACGTCCGACCAGAACGTCGTCACCTCCGGCTCCCGATCGGTCCCCAGCAGCGGATCGTTCTTGAAGAACCCCTTGTACCCGACCATCACATCCCGGTCGTCGCCCTCGAGCCGCACCTGCCACAGCGACGTGTTGCCGGAGAAGAACGCCGCGTTGCCGCCACCGGCGATGAAGCCCTCGACCGTGTCCCGCATGCCCCAGGACCAGTACTCGTCGTGGCCGACCGACAGGTACAAGCTCGTCCCGTCCAGCACCGACGGGTCCTCGAGGTCGGCGTTCGTGCACACCCCGACCTCGACGCCCTCGCGCTCGGCCCACTGGATGAACGGCAGCTCCCAGTCGGGCCACCCCGCGGACCCGGCATAGCCCGACAGGTGGTTCAGCTGCAGGTAGCCGACGTGTGCCGCCATCTGAGGATCGGGCTCGCCCGTCGTCGTCACCCGGCGCCCCTTGCCCGGCGGCTTGTGCAGGTAGCCGGCCGCCATCGGCCGCTGCAGAGCGACCCGCGTGCCGCCGGTGTACAGGTTGGGCCCGCCGAAGTCGTTGTAGGCGTGCCACGTGTTGGTCGCCAGCGCGAGCACGGTCCGGGCCGGCGAGGACGGCCGGACGACGAAGAACGCGTGGTCCCGCCGCACCTTCTCGCCGACGTCGATCTCCAGGACGACCTCGTAGTAACCCGACCGCCACCCCGGATCGACGTCGAGCGTCAGCGCGACCGGCCACCCGCACCCCTCCGAGGCGGCGGACGACGGGGTCTCGTGCTCGTCGGCGGCGACAGCCGGGGCGCTGAACACCACGTCCCGCTGCGCCCCGACTCGCGCCACCTCGACCCGCACCGGCCGCCCACCCGACGACGACAGGTGCAGACCGACCTGCTCACCGGCCCGAACCGACTGCGGCCAGCAGTACCCCGTGACCACCTCACGTGCCATCGCCGGACCCTAGTGGGCGAACGGGCTGATCACCGGGGGTGCCCCGGTCACGGAGCGTGCGGGCGATAGCCTCGGGCGGTGGCCGTGCGCCGGATCGTCCTCGTCGCCCTGCTGGGTCTGGTCGCCTCTGTGGCGATCGGGCTCGGTCCGGCGATGCTCGGCGACGGTGTCAGCCAGGCGCTGACGGCCGGCAAGGCCGGCGGCGAGCGCCATCACGTCGACGACGGGGGCGCGCCCTGCGCCATCCGGGCCGACTGCGCCGGTGGCCTGGGCCTCGTCACCGTGGCCCTGCTGCCACTGGCGGTCGCGGCGGCAGCAACGGTGCTGCCGACGCCGGCTCCTGCCGCCCGCGTGGTCACCCGGCGGGAGCGGCTCCGCTCGAGGCTCGCCGCCGACCGCCTCCTCCGCCCACCCCAAGCCTGACATCACGTCCGAACTGTCAGCCGCTGGGCCGCGTCGCGGCCCGGCACCGGATCTCGATGTCAGGAGGTATCGGTGGACGACACCGATCTCGCGATCACGTTCTTCACGTTGCTCACCCTGGTCGCCAACGCGGCGTCCCTCGGGCTGGTGGGGCTCGCCGTCGCCCCGGCCCGCCCGCCCTGGACCACGCTCCGCGCCGACGTCATCCGCAGCGGTCTACCGGTCGCCTGGCTGGTCGCCGCGGTGTCGATGGGCGGCAGCCTGTGGTTCTCCGAGGTAGCCGGCTTCGAGCCCTGCCGGCTCTGCTGGATCCAGCGGGCCTGCATGTACCCGCTGGTCGCAGTGCTCGGCGTGGCCGTCCTACGCCGGCGCCGCCCGGGCGCAGCGGGCGGCTGGGCCGAACGGCTGGCGCTCGCCATGGCAGCAGTCGGCGCAGTCGTCGCCGGCTACCACCTGCTGGTCGAGCGGTTCCCCCAGCTCGAGTCCAGCACCTGTGACCCGACCAACCCGTGCTCGCTCGTCTGGTTCGAGCGGCTCGGCTTCGTGACCCTGCCCTACATGGCGCTCAGCGGCTTCGTGGCGATCATCGCCCTGCTGCTGTCGTCGCGCCCCGCCCGCATGGAGGCCCTCGCATGAGCACCCGCACCGCTCGAACACCTCGCGCACCTCGCACGTCCCGCCCATCCCGCCGGCCCAACCTCATGCTGCGGCTCGCATTGGTGGCGATCGTCCTCGCGGCACTCGCCGCGGTGGTGATCAGCGCCGCCGGCTCCGGCTCGCCGGGCGGCGGCGACAGCAGCGCCGGCGCCAGCAAGGACGTCCCGGCCTTCGACACGGCCACCGCGACGGCCACCGGGACCGCGCTCCCCGCCTTCCCCGACAAGGGCGCCGACCCCGCGGTCGGCCAGAAGGCCCCTCGCGTCCAGGGCACCGACCTGTCCGGCGCCACGCGGGTCGTGCCGACAACCGGTCGCCCCACGATCCTGCTGTTCCTCGCCCACTGGTGCCCGCACTGCCAGCGCGAGGTCCCGGTGGTGCAGGACTGGGTCCAGTCGGGCGGGCTCCCGGAGGACGTCGACCTCGTCGGCGTCGCCACGGCCATGAGCGACGTCCGGCCCAACTGGCCCGCATCCTCGTGGCTGGCCCGGGAAGGCTGGACCGCGCCGACCGTCGCCGACGCCGGCAACCAGGCCGCGGTCGCGTACGGCCTCTCCGGGTTCCCGTACTGGGTGGTCCTCGATGCCGACGGCAAGGTCGTCGAGCGCCGTACCGGAGAGCTGAGCACCGAGCAGATCGACGCGATGGTTCAGGCCGCCCGGGACGGCGCGCCGAAGGAGTAGGCAGGGCCAGAATGCACGCACAGATGAGCGACGAGCTGCCCCGCTACGAGCGACCCATCGAGCCCGCCGACCCGACCACCGTCCCGCTGGGCGAGGTGATCCCGTACGACGACCTCGACGCGGCGATCGCGGCCTCGACCCTGACCCCGGGCGGGGCGCAGCTCCTGCGGGGCCTGCTCAGGGTGGGGCGGCCCGCGCTGTTCCCGGGCGGGGGAGTGGGCATCGAGTACGGCAGCCTCCTGAAGACCGCCACCCGGCCCGACCACCTGGCAGCCCACCTGCGAGAGGCCGCCGCTCACCTCGACGAGCGGGCGGTCGACGTGCTGGTGGTGCCGGGCATGTCGGGCTACCCGGTGGGCGCCATGTACTCGGCGGTGTCGGGCTTGCCCGCAGTGCTCCTGAAGAAGCAACCGGTACCCACCGACACCGCGACGAAGCAGTTCCCGCCCGGCTCGTTCGTCATCCCGTCCTACACGGGCGAGGGCGACGTGGTGATGAGCGCCGACCTCGCCGCGGTCCAGGACATCGTCGACGGCCTCCTCGCCGCCCAGGTCGAGGCCCAGGCAGGCGAGGACCGGATCGAGCTCACCATCAGGATCGCGGGCGCCGACGACATCGTCGACAAGGCGACCATGAGCCAAGCGGTCAGCGAGAGCGCTCTGGTCATCGGCCGGGTCGCCATCACCCAGTTCGTCGACCGGCTCCGCACGGCGACCGGCGACCTCCGTCCCGTCAGCGACGACGTCCAGGTCGTCACCTGGGTCACGCCGCTGGTCAAGGCCTACACCCGGCCCCGCACCACCCCGTTCGCCGGCCTCACCGTCACCAGCATCCACCGAGACCCGCCCGCCCTCGGAATCGAGGGCCTCGGGCTGGTCGGCTTCAGAAGTTGCTGATGACGGCGTTGAGGATGCGGTCGATGGTGGTGGGGTCGGAGGCGTCGTAGGCGGCGGCCGAGGTGGCGTCGGCGATCTGGCGGAGGGTCGCCATGTCGGCGTCCTCGCCGTAACCGATCGGGAAGACCCGCACGGCCCGGGGGCTGATGCCCTCGCTCGCCGATTCCAGGGTGTCGATCAGCGACGTCAGCTGGTCGCGGTCGTCGGTGTCGTCGCCGTCCTGGTTCTTGCCGTCCGACAGGACCACCACGGCGTTGATCCGCTTGGGGTTGAACGCCTTCTGCGAGGCGCTGAACGCATCCTTCGTGGCCTCGTACAGGGGCGTGCCGTTGACCGGCTGGAGCTCCCGGATCTTGCCGGCCAGCGTCTCCCGGATGTCACCGACCCGGGCGGGCTCCTGCAGCTTGTCGAGGTTGCCGTCGGGCAGGTCGGTCGAGAACGTCCAGAGCCCGACGAGGTCGTCGTCCTTGAACTGGTCGAGCGCCCGCACCGCGGCCTGCTTGGCCAGGTCGAGCTTGGTATCGGCACCGTCGGAGCTGGCCGGGTCGCCCATCGACCCCGACACGTCCACCAGCAGCAGCACCCGGGCCGACTTCCGCTGGGTCGACCAGTCGCTGAGCAGGTCGGCGAGCACCGCGGGCTCGGGCACCTCCAGCAGCGTGTCGGGCGTCTTCGGGTCGACGCCGTTGGCATCGGTGATCGGCTTGCCCACCGGCACGTCCGGGCTGCCGGGCCGGAACCCGTACTTGAGCGCCTTGGCCTGGTTCTTCTTGGTCCCGAGGTACTTCACGAACGCCTCGGCGGCCTGCTTCTCGCCGTCGCTCACCCAGTCGGCGTTCAGCACGTACAGCGGGTGGTCGGAGTAGAGGGTGCCTTCCTTGGGATAGATGGCGACCAGCGGCTGGCGGGGCGGGCGCGCCTCCTCACCGGGGTCGAGGATCCCATCGGGGTTGCCGGTGTTGTAGTCGATGACCGACTTCTCCTCGACGGCCACCGCCGACACGTACTGGAACGGGTTGCCGCGGCGGTCGGCCCGGTACCAGTTGTTGAGGAAGGTCAGCGTCGTGTCGCCGTAGTGGACGACTGCCGATTCGACCGCGGTGGCGAACTGGTTGACCGCAGGGTTGTCGAGGTCCTCCGACGACAGGTCGCTGGTCTTCTTGGTGGCGGCGTACGCCTGGGCCACCAGGGCGGCGAGCCCGCTGGTGGAGAAGTTGGGGTTGGTCTTGCCCAGCCGGAACTGGCCCCACTCGGGGTGACCCTTGCCGCCCCAGCCCTTCGGGTCGCGGGCCAGCGCCAGGATGTCGGAGAAGCCGATGGGGGTCTTGGGCCAGCCCAGCGCCTCGGCCATGGGCTTGGGCATGGCGATGACCAGCGGGCTCAGCATGAGCCGCGCTGCGTCGGGGCTGGTCATCTCCTGGCCCGACTGCTGGTTGAGCACTGCGCCCCAGGTCGACGCGGCCGGCGACCAGATGACCGGCCGCGGCCCCTCGGCGCTCTCGTCCCAGCCGCTGGCCAGCAGCTGCTCGGCGAGGCCTGAGGACTTGCGTTGGATGCGGACGAAGGCGCAGTCGCCGCCGTCGAGGTCGGCGTCGTCGGAGCCGTTGAACGACTCGGCGAGGTCGGTCAGCAGCTGCAGCTTCTCGGGCGACGCCGCGACGTCGACCGCGGTGCAGTCGCCCGGGTCCTCGATCCCGTCGTCCCCGCTGCCGTCGTCATCACCGCCCCCGCACGCCGCCGCTGCCGTAACAAGCACTGCCACCAGGGCAAGAGCCCCCAACCGCCGTGTCATAGCAGCTTTCATAGCAGTTGCTCCCAGGTATCGAGCAGCACCCGGAGCACGTCGCCCCGGGGGATCCCTGCCTTGTCGGGCAGCTGCACCGACGTGTCGACGCCCTCCGTCGAACGGCCGTCGACCCGCCAGCCGGCGATGGCGAGCTGCTCGGCGAGGTCGTCGTCCTTGGCGAGGTCGTCGCCGGCGTCGCTGTCCTCTGGGTCGCCGATCGACACGGCCACGAGGTCGGCGGTCACCACCGGGTCGGGCACGACGACCCTGACGTCGTCGCGGCCCCGGGCCGACCGGGCATCCGCTTCGATGACCCCCAGGGCGGCGAGCTGGCCCGCACCCCGGGTCAGCATCATGTCGACCGGGCGGGGGACATCGGCGGCCGACGCCGAGGCCGCCAGCTTGGACAGCCAGTTCGTGAGGCCGCTGTCGAAGTCGTTGCTGGCGAAGCTGGCGTTGTCGAGGTAGGCGGCCGTGGCGGCCCCCAGGACCACGAGGCCGGTCGACGACGCCGGCTGGGCGATGCCGGCCTTCACCGTCCCCCAGGTGCTCTCGCCGCCGACCCTGTCCCACGGCTCGTCGGCTGCGTCGCCGACGCAGCGCCAGGTGAGGCCGTTGCCGCACACGCGCTGCTCGAGGGCCTTCGCCCGGGACTCGAACACCACCAGCACCACCGGCGACCGGGCGATGACCCCGCTCGGCTTCGCCAACACAGAGGGCAGGTTGCCCCGCTCCCGGGTGGTGGTCACGGCCTCGACCCACGGCCGGGGCACCAGCCACACATCACCAGACTTGGCGGCGTCGGCGGGCCGCCGGGCCTTCGCCAGCGCGTCGGCAGTGACCGAGGCCTCCTCGATGCGGACCGTGCGATCGCCCGCCGCGGCCCGGCACGCGTCGGCCAGCTCGGGCGGGCAGACCAACGTCGTCCCGTCGTCGCCGTCGGAACCCCCGCCGCCCCCGTCGTCGCCCCGCCCCCGGATGACGAACGCGACCCCGACCAGCGCGATCGAGGCGACGAGCGCCAGCAGTCGCCGACCGCGCTCGTTCATCAGGCCACCGCCGGTCGGGGCTCCCGCCACATCGGCCACATCGGCGGGCCGTGGGGGAGGGTGATCTCGCCGGTGACGGTGAACCCGAAGCGGGCGTAGTAGGCGAGATTCGTTTCCTTGGACGACTCCAGGTAGGCGCCGAACCCCTGGGCATCGCAGCGGTCGAGCACCGGCTGCAGCAGCCGGGCACCGATGCCCTGGCCCTGCGCCGGCGGGTCGGTGCCGAGGATGGCCAGGTACCAGTGGGGTTGGCGGGGGTGAGCGTCCTCGATGACCTGGAGGCCGCGCAGCACCCGGGGCAGCCGGGGCCCGATCAGCGGGGCGAACGCCGGCACCTGCTTCAGGAACTGCCCCCACGTGACCCGCCAGTGGTCGGGCGGGTCCCAGTAGGCGGCGCCTTCCTGGTCGTCGGTGGTCAGCACCTGGCCGTGGAGGCGGTGGCGGCGGCCCTCGTGGGCGAAGAAGCGGCGCAACCGGCGCAGGCGGCGCGGGGCCCGGCCGAAGGCCCAGGCCATGACCGGGTCGTCGTCGAAGGCACGGGCCAACGCTGCGGCCATCGGCTTGATGTCGTCGTCTGTCGCCATTCGAGCTCCGCTCACCACGCGCAGAGCCTATTGACCTGGTGGACCGCGCGGGCCAGCGGACCTTTCATGACCAACCCCTAAGAGTTGACTAATAGTTCAATAAGAGACGTATACCGCGCGGTATCCGTTGGGCAAGCTGTCGCCGAATGACACCTCAGCCGGAGGTGTCGTGGGGGGAAACCATGAAATCGAGCACGCCGATCATGGTCGGTAGCGCGCGCTCGATTTTCGGAGCCGAGGCTCTCGACGCGCGCCCGACGACGTATGACCTACACCCACGATCGCTGCCTGCCATCCTGCGTACCTTCTACTCCGAGCCGAGCGCTTGGGCTGCGTTGCTGCTGTGCGCGCTGCTCGTCGGCTATGGGGGTGGGGCGGTGATGTTCTGGTTCCACTCGATCTATTTGAACGAGGGTGGACCCGCCATTAGCCCTTGGCTGCACTGGTTCATTGATTCTTCGGCCGGGTTCATCGGCCTGACGCCGCTGGTCGCCCTCGTCCTGCCTTTCGCCTCCATCGTGGTCGGCCGGATCGCGTCGGCGGCGGGGGCGCGGGTCGGTGCCGTGCCCTTCGCATTCGTCGGTGGCACGGCGCTGGCGGTCGGCACTGCTCCAGCTCCGCTGGTGCACGACGGGCTGATCGGCCGCGGCACGTGGTTCGCCGCCAAGATGACCGAGTGGTGGGGCGGAGGCCATCACCACGCCATCGGCCGGCCCCAGGAGGTGTCCGCCGTCGTGGCGATGCTCCAACAGATCGCCGCCGGGGTGCCGATCTACATCTCGATCCTCCTGGTCGCGGTGCTCCTCGGCCGGGCCCTCAGCCGCACCGCCGAGTGGCTGGCTGCCGTCTAGCACCCACGTAGCATGGGCCGGTGCCTACGCCCACCATTCCTGAGCTGGGGCGCCGTGCCCGGGCTGCCAGCCGGACGCTGGCCACCTCGTCGACGGCCACCAAGGACGCCGTACTGGTGGCGGCCGCCGACCTCCTCGTCGAGCGGGCCGACGACCTGCTGAACGCCAACGCCGAGGACGTCCAGCGGGAGACCGCTGCAGGCGTGTCCGACACCGTCGTCGACCGCCTGCGGCTCAGCGGGGCCCGGATCGAGGGCATGGCCAACGGCCTGCGCCTGGTGGCGGGCCTGCCCGACCCGGTGGGCGAGGTCACCGAGGGCTGGGTGCGCCCCAACGGGCTGCGCATCCACAGGGTGCGGGTGCCGCTGGGCGTGGTGGCGATCATCTACGAGAACCGGCCCAACGTCACCAGCGATGCGTTCGCGCTCTGCCTCAAGTCCGGCAACGCAGCGTTCCTGCGGGGCTCGTCGGGTGCCATCCGCTCCAACGTGGCCATCGCCGGTGTGCTGCGGGAGGCGCTGGCCAAGGTCGGCCTGCCCGAGGACGCCCTGGTCCTGGTCGAGGACACCTCCCGGGAGGCCGCCGTCGAGTTCATGCGGCAACGCGACAGCATCGACTGCCTCATCCCCCGGGGCGGGCCGTCGCTGATCCGCTCGATCCTCGACAACGCCACCGTGCCCTACGTCATCGACGGCGACGGCAACTGCCACGTGTACGTCGACGCCGCTGCCAACTTGGCCATGGCCGCCGACATCGTCGTCAACGCCAAGACCCAGCGGCCCTCGGTCTGCAACGCCGCCGAGACCGTACTGGTCCACGAGTCGGTCGCCGGGACGTTCCTGCCCAAGCTCGCCGACCGGCTCGAGGGCGTCGAGCTCGTCGGCGACGACCCGACCCGGGCGCTGCTGGGCGCCGACCGCGTCGGCCAGGCCACCGAGGACGACTGGGCCGACGAGTTCCTGGCCCTGAAGCTGGCGGTCCGGGTGGTACCCACCATCGACGCGGCCATCGACCACGTCGCCCGCTACGGCTCGGGTCACAGCGAAGCCATCGTCACCGGCGACCTCGCCGCCGCCGATCGCTGGACCACGGAGGTCGACGCCGCCGCAGTGCTGGTCAACGCCTCGACCCGCTTCGTCGACGGCGAGGAGTTCGGCTTCGGCGCCGAGATCGGCATCTCGACCCAGAAGCTCCACGCCCGCGGCCCCATGGGCCTCCGCCAGCTGACCACCGAGAAGTACGTGGTCAGGGGCGAGGGCCAGACGCGGGGCTAGGCC
>Ga0209382_10000158_pt1 | contig 104748 bp, 102 predicted proteins | sample SoiMetdeltSBSDD5_FD_187599 | JGI IMG/M metagenome (GOLD analysis project Ga0209382, IMG submission 187599) | Bulk soil microbial communities from a Populus tree surrounding site in Tennessee, USA - Soil MetaG P. deltoides SBSDD5 (SPAdes) (version 2) | ecosystem: Environmental > Terrestrial >...
CCACGCCTGACCCCACGCGCCCATCTGCGCCAGCCGAATAGTCTCGTAGCTGAAGGACGAATACGTCGTGAGTCCACCCATGATCCCCACGGTCAAGAACAGCCGCGTCGTGTCCGGGATGAGCAGGCTCGTGGTGCCGACCTGCTGGATGAGGCCGATCAGGAACGAGCCCACGATGTTGACGATCAGGGTGCCGTAAGGGAAGTCGGCGCCGAGCCAGCGGGCCGCGAGCCCCGAGGTGACGTACCGAAGTCCCGTCCCGATCGCGCCGCCCAGACAGATCAAGATGAAGCGCTCCACGGTCGGCCCTCCGTCGAACGAGGCCACTCAGCAAAAAACCCCTACCGGCCTTGCCGGTAGGGGTCATCAGCTCCGCAGAGGCGGAGCGGTCTCGGGCGAACCCCATCGCCCTTCGTCATCTTCGGCATTATCGCGAGCGCGGCGCGCGCGTCAAACAACGGATCCGCGCGCGTCAGACGATCTCGATCGGCTCGTCGACGAACACGGTATACGTCCGCGGGCGGCCCCGCTCGGCGTCCTTGGGATCGACGTACATGATCGACGTCCGGCCGCGGATCTCGCGGGGCAGGATCGCCACCCGGACGAAGCTCGTCGGCGCGTCCTTCGACGCGACCGCCAGCACCGGCTCGCGCCCGCTTTCGAACCACGCGCCGCCCGGCGTCACCTGGCGCGCGGGCGCCTCGCCGACGGTCACCTCGAGCGTTCCTTCGAGCAGGCATCGAATGCCCCCGCCGCGGTGTCGATGCGGGAGCGCGACGCCGCCCGGCGCGAAATCCACCCGGTCGGCGCGCATCAAGTACTCGGCGTGCGGGTCGAGATCGATCGCGTGCTCGAGAAGCGCGCGGCTGGTACCCACCGACATGCGATCGAGCGGCTCGACGCCGCGAGCGAGCTCGAAGCGCAGAACCGTCGCTCCGGCCTCGCCCCCGTGGAGCTCACAGCCGTGCGCGCCGTGCCAGGCCTCGCCCTCGCCGAGCCGCACTTCGCGCTCGGCGGCTACGACGCGCGCGGATCCGCGGCACGCGTAGAGCACGCGGTTCAGCGCCGCGAGCGCGCCGCGTCCGGCCGTCGGGAGCGTGTCCTCGCTGAGGCGCAGCGTGTAACCCGAGCCGCTCGACGCCACGGGCGTCATTGTACGACGCGAGAAGTCGTATGATACGTTGCGTGGCCATGAGAGCCTTGATGCTCGGGCTCCTCCTCACGGGTGCCTGGCTCGGCGCTCCCACCAGCACCGCGGCGTACTCCGTTCAGGAAGCGATCCTTCGCGTCAAGCCCGCGGTGGTGTTGATCACCACCGAGGTCCGCGGCGACGTCACCTTGAATTGCGGGCGCGGGCCCGTAACGGTGAGCCCGGCTCCGTACGTCGAGACCGGCACCGGCTGGTTCGTCGACGGCCGGGGCTACGTGATCACCAACGCGCACGTCGTCGATCCGGCGCATCGGCTGCCGCCCTGGGTCACGCACGAGCTCAAGAAGAAGGCGATCGAGCAAGCGTGCGTCGAGCCCCAGCTCAAGGCCAAGGGCCTGATACACGGACAGCGGCCGGACGTCGAGGAAACCCTTCGCCAGGCGTCGGCCGGCGCCCTCGCCGGCGCGAAGCTCGAGGCGCAGCCGCAGATCACGGTGATGCTCTCCAACGGCGTGAAGCTCGAGGCCAAGGTCCAGAAATTCAGCCCGCCGCCGACCGTCGACAGCCAGGGCAAGCCGACGCCCGATTCCGGGCGCGACCTGGCGCTCCTGCGCGTGCAGGACGGCCTGTATCCCGCGATCGGCCTGACCACCCGCGAGGTGCAGATCGGCGATCCGGTCCACATCCTGGGTTTCCCCGGCGTGGTGCTGGCCCACGAGCTCCTGAACCAGAGCGTGACGCTCGAGGCCTCGGCGACCAACGGCGCGGTGTCCGGGTTCAAGGTCGACGTCATCAATCAGGATCTGATCCAGACCGACGCGCCGGCCGCACACGGCAACAGCGGCGGTCCGGCGATCACCGACGACGCGACGCTCGTCGGCGTGATGCAGTTCGTGTCGCTGTCGTCGTCGGGCGCGCTCACGCAGGGCTTCAACTTCCTGATCCCCGCGCGCGACGTCGGTAAGTTCCTGCGCGACACCGAGGTCAAGAAGCCGGGCGACAGCAAGTTCAATCCGGTGTGGGGCGCGGGCATCGAGCTGCTCATGGCGCAGCGGTACAAGGCGGCGGTGGCGAAGATCTCGGAAGCCAACCAGATGCTGCCGAACCTCACCGACGTCAAGCACGCGCTGAATCAAGCCCAGGAGAAGGTGCGGAACCCGCCGCCGCAGCCGTTTCCCTGGGCGCTGACGACGCTCGGCGTGACGCTCGTCAGCGTCGGCGTCTACGGCGGCATGTGGGGCAAGCGCTGGTGGAAGAACCGATTCCGCGTGACGCCGACCCAGGTGATCGGGTTCATCGAGCGCGGGCTCAATCCGGTGCTGCTGGACGTGCGGACCAAGACCGATTTCGAGACGAGCCCGCTCAAGCTTCCGGGCTCGACGCGCCTCGAGCCGGACGAAGCGGAGCGCGCGCCGGTCAACTTCGAGCCCGAGCAGATGATCGTCGCCTACTGCACCACCCCCGAGGAGCAGCAGAGCGCGCGGGTGGCGCAGATCCTCCGCCAGCGCGGCTTCAAGATCGTGCGCATCCTCAAGGGCGGGCTCGGCGGCTGGACCAACGCGCGCCTGCCGGTCGAGGCGAAATCGGCGCTGCCGTCGGTGGGGCTCGAGCTCTACAAGAACCTCTCGCTCGGCGACATCGAGCGGCGGCGGTTCAAGCAGGGCGAGCTCATCTTCAAGGAGGGTGACGACGCGAAGGACGAGGCCTTCGTGATCCACGCGGGCACCATCGAGATCCGGCGCAGCTTCGACGGCGTCGAGCGTGTGGTGAACCGGATCGGCGAGGGCGAGCCCCTCGGCGAAATGGCCGTCTTCCGCGGCGGGGCGCGGCGCTCGGCGAGCGCCGTCGCGGCGGAGGACGTCGAGCTGCTCGTGATCAAGGAAGAACGGCTCGAGTGGCTGGTTCGCAACCGCCCGCAGCTGGCGCTCGAGCTCCTCAAGCGCCTCTCGAACCTGGTGGTCGCCACCGACCAGGAGCGCGCCCAGGCGCACGCCGGCGGCGTCAGATGACGCCGCGCTCGCCGAGGCGAGTGAGCTCCTCGCGCGAGAGCCCGAGCCGGCCGCAGTAGATCTCCTCGTTGTGCTCGCCGGGCCTGGACGGCCCGGCGCTCTCGATCCGTCCCGGTGTCCTGGTGAGCTTCGGAATCACGCCCGGCATCGAGATCTTTCCGAGGAGCGGCAGCACCGCCGATACGATGTTCTCCCGCGCTTGCACGTGCGCATCCTCGAAGAGGTCGCGCACGCTCGCGACCATCGACGACGGCACCTCCGCCGACTCGAGCGCCGCGAGCGCATCGGGCGCATCGCGCTCCGCGACCCAGCCGGCGACGAGCCCGTCGACCAGCGCCCGGTTCTCGAGCCGCGCCGGTGTCGTCGTCATCCGAAGATCGCCCGCGAGGTCGGGACGCTGCATCGCCTGGAGCAGCCGCGCGAACATCCGGTCGTTGGTGCAGGCGATCGCGATCCAGCGCCCGTCGCGCGTCCGGTAGTGATTGTGCGGCACCGCGCTCTCGGTGCCGGAGCCGATGCGCTCGCGGACCTGCCCGGTGCCACCGTACACGGCGATCGCGTCGTCGAGCACGCGGAGCACCGGTTCGTACAGCGCCAGATCGACCACCTGGCCCTCGCCGGTGCGCTCGGCGTGGCGTAGTGCCACCAGCGCGCCGACGGCGCCGAAGACGCCGGCCAGATAATCCGGCACGGTCGGCGTGCCCGGCGACACCGGCGCCCGGTCAGGATAGCCGGCGAGATACGCGAGGCCGCCGACGGCCGCCGCGATGCGGCCGAAACCCGGACGCTCGCGGTTCGGCCCGGTCTGGCCGAACGCGGAGATGCGCACCATGACGAGTGCAGGCCTGATTGCCGACAACTCGGGCCAGCCGAGGTTCCAGCGCTCGAGCGTCCCCGGGCGGAAGTTCTCGGTGACGACGTGCGCGTCCGTCACCAGCCGGCGGATCAGCGCCTGGCCCTCCGGGTCGCGCAGATTGCACGTGATCGACTTCTTGTTGCGAGCCTCGACGAACCACCAGTAGGAGCCGCCGGCGGACGGCGCGACCGGACGGCCGAGGCGGCGCAGGTCGTCGCCGACGCGCGGCTGCTCCACCTTGATCACGTCGGCGCCGAACTCGCCCAGCAGGGTCGCGCAGACCGGTGCGGCCAGGTACGTCGCGAGATCGAGAACGGTGACGCCGGCGAGGGCGTGGCGGGGCTCGGACACGGCGCCATCTTACCGCGCTCGTGCTACGATTCGGCCGGCTCGGGCCGGGATCGCCGCGCCCGCGAGCCGCGAAAATGCGATGAAAGTCATGCTGGCGCGCGCGTGGGGCGACCCCTCGACGCTCGAGTACGCGGATGCGTCGACGCCGCGGCCGAACGCGGGCGAGGTGCTCATCGAGGTTCGCGCGATCGGCTGCAACTTCCCAGACATCCTGATCGTCGCGGGCAAGTATCAATACCGGCCGGAGCTCCCATTCAGTCCGGGCTGCGAAGTCGCCGGCATCGTGCGCGGCATCGGCGCCGGCGTCACGCAGGTCGGTCTCGGCGAGCGGGTGTTCGCGACGATGGCGTGGGGCGCCTACGCGGAGGTCGTGGCGGTCGATCAGCGTCACGTCTACGCGCTGCCCGACTTCATGACGTTCGAAGAGGGCGCCGTGTTCGGTCTTTCGTACCAGACCGCCTGGTGCGCGCTCGTCCATCGCGCCGGGCTCCGGCGAGGCGAGACCTTGCTGGTTCACGCCGCTGCCGGCGGCACCGGCCTCGCCGCGGTGCAGCTCGGCCGGGCGCTCGGCGCCCGCGTCATCGCGACGGCGGGCTCGGCCGCGAAGCTCGACGTGGCGCGCGCCAACGGCGCCGACGTCTGCATCGATTACCGGACCGAGGCGTGGGCCGAGCGCGTGAGCCGCGAGACCGACGGCGCGGGCGCCAACGTGATCTTCGATCCGGTCGGCGGCGACGTGTTCGACGGCTCGACCCGGTGCATCGCGTTCGAGGGCCGCTTGCTGGTGGTGGGCTTCGCGGGCGGCCGGATCCCCGACGTCGCCGGCAACCGCGTGCTGCTGAAGAACGTCAGCGTGGTCGGCGTCCATTGGGGGCTCTATCGCCAGCGGGACGCGACGCGCGTACGGCGCTGGATGGTCGAGCTGCTCAAGCTCGCCGAGGCGCGCCAGCTCACGCCGGTCATCTGGCGGTCGTTTCCGCTCGAGCGCGCGGCGCGCGCGCTCGAGGCCATCGGCACCCGCGAGAGCTACGGCAAGATCGTGCTGCTCCCGTGATCGAGCTCCCGCTCAAGCGTCTGGACCCGTCGATCGCGCTGCCGTCGTATGCGCGCGAGGACGACGCCGGCCTCGACCTTCGCGCCGCGCACGACGCGGCGCTCGAGCCGGGCGGCCGGGCGCTGGTCGGCACCGGCCTGGCCGTCGCGATCCCAGCCGGCTTCGCGGGCCTTGTGCTCCCCCGCTCGGGGCTCGCGCTGAGCCAGGGCGTGACCGTACTCAACGCGCCGGGGCTGGTCGACGCCGGCTATCGCGGCGAGCTGAAGGTGCTGCTGATCAACCACGGCGCCGCGCCGGTCGCTGTGCGCCGCGGCGACCGGATCGCCCAGCTGGTGATCCAGCGGGTCGAGCGCGCGGAGCCGATCGAGGTCGTCGAGCTGCCCGCGAGCCAGCGCGGCGCCGGCGGCTTCGGCTCGACCGGCGTCTGACGCGCGACGCCGTGAGGCTCGCGCCGCAGCGCCGGCGCTAGTAGCCCCCGCCTCCGCTGGCGCGCTCGCAGGTGTTGGAGCGCCAGATCCCGCCGGCCCGCTCGCACTCCTGTTGTGCTGACGCTACGGGCGCGTTCGCCATCTGGCCCGCGCAACCGGTGATGGCGGCCACGAGCAGAACGAGGCCGAGCGCCACGGATGTCCGTCGTTCCATAGGCTCCTCCGCGTTGGAGGAACGCGTGGATCGGCGTGAACGGTTCCCTGGACCTGAGTCTCAGTCGCCGGGGGCCATGAACGGATAGCGAAAGTCGGTCGGGGGCGCGAACGTCTCCTTGATCGCCCGCGGGCTCACCCAGCGCAGCAGATTCAGAACGCTCCCCGCCTTGTCGTTCGTGCCCGAGGCGCGGGCGCCCCCGAATGGCTGCTGGCCTACCACCGCGCCTGTCGGCTTGTCATTGATGTAGAAGTTACCCGCCGCGTTCGTCAGGGCGTCGGCGATGCGCACGATCGCGGCTCGGTCACGCGCAAACACCGAGCCGGTGAGTGCGTAGGGCGAGCCGGCGTCGCAGATCTGGAGCGCGCGGTCGAGATCGCGGTCCTCGTAGACCCATACGGTGAGCACGGGGCCGAAGATCTCCTCGCGCATGAGCTTGAGGTCGGGCCGCTTGGCGAGCACGACGGTGGGCTCGACGAAGTAGCCTTTGCCGTCGTCGCAGCCGCCGCCGGTGAGAATCTCGGCGTCCTGGGACTGCCGCGCGAAATCGATGTAGCCCTTGATCGTCGAGAACGCGTTGGCGTCGATCACAGCACCCATGAAGTTGGTGAAGTCGGCTGGATCGCCCACGCGGATCGCGGCCACTTGCTCGAGCAGTCGATCACGCACCTCGTGCCAGAGCGAGCTCGGAATGAAGGCGCGCGACGCCGCGGAGCACTTCTGGCCCTGGTACTCGAAGGCGCCGCGCGTCAGGGCCGTCGCGAGTGCCGGCACGTCGGCCGAGGCGTGGGCGAACACGAAATCCTTGCCGCCGGTCTCGCCGACGAGTCGTGGGTACGAACGGTACCGTTTGATGTTGCGGCCGACCGTCTCCCACATCCCCTGGAACGTCGCGGTCGACCCGGTGAAGTGGATACCGGCCAGTCCCGGCGACGCGAGCGCGGGCTCGCCGACCTCGGCGCCGGCGCCCGGCAGCATGTTGATGACCCCGGGCGGAAGTCCCGCGGCCTCGAGGATCTCCATGATGAAGTGCGCTGAGTAGAGCGCCGACGAGGCCGGCTTCCAGACGACCGTGTTGCCCAGGATCGCGGGCGCCGTCGGCAGGTTGCCGCCGATCGACGTGAAATTGAACGGCGTGACCGCGAACACGAATCCCTCGAGCGCGCGATGCTCGAGCCGATTCCAGGCGCCCGGCGACGACAGCGGCTGCTGGCGATAGATCTCCTCCGCCCAGGCGACGTTGAAGCGCCAGAAGTCGATCAGCTCGCAGGCCGCGTCGATCTCGGCTTGATGCGCGGTCTTCGACTGCCCGAGCATCGTCGCGGCGTTGAGAATCATCCGGTAGGGCCCGGCCAGGAGGTCGGCCGCCCGGAGAAATATTGCCGCGCGCTCCTGCCACGGCATCCGGGACCATTCACGATGCGCGGCGCCTGCCGCGTCGACCGCGCGCTGCACCTCGGACGCGCCCGCTTTGTGCCAGACGGCCAGCGTGTGCCGGTGGTCGTGCGGCATGACCGCTTCCGCGGTCCGGCCGGTCGTCACCCGGCGCCCGCCGACGCGCGGAGTGATCTCGGTGACCTCGCCAGCCATCCGATCGAGCTGGGCGCGGAGCGTCTTTCGCTCTGGACTTCCCGGGGTATAGGCGAGGATGGGCTCATTACGCGGAACGGGCACGGTGAAGATCCCGTTGCTCATCGCGGACCTCCTGCTACAGCGCTACCGGCGGCTCGCGTCCGGCTGCGCCTCGTCGATCTCGTCCCGCTCGCGGCCGCGCGCGACGTATTCGGCGACCGCGGGCGCCGAGGCCTCGTCCAGCGCGCTGAACTGCAGGCCGGCCTTGTCGCCTCGGCGTGAAACAATCGTACCCTCCGCGACGATGCGGCGCCCCACTTCGCCTCCGTCGAGCCGGACCTCGACCTTGCTGCCGACGGTCCAGTCGTCCGGCACGCCGACGAGCCCGAGCCCGCCCTCGCTGATGTCGAACGTGCGCGCGCGACACACGCGCCCGTCGCCGACGGCGGTGAGCTGCGCGGCCGCGTCGAGCTGCGCGCGTGGATGCCGGCGCATGCTGGAGGGCGTGACGCCGTAGATCTTCACCGCCTGGGACTTGCCCTTCACCGTCACCGTGTCGAGCTCGTGGGTCGGGAACCGGCCCTTCACGTGCTCGTACGTGAACTCGCTGATGATGATCGGGACACGGTAGTCCTTGGTGACGGACTCGAGTCGCGCGGCCAGGTTCACGGGGTCGCCGATCGCCGTGTACTCATTCCGCTGCTTGGACCCGAGGCTCCCCACGATGGCCTCGCCGGAGTTGATGCCCACGCCGCACCGAATCGGCACGCCGAGCTTCGCTTCCCAGCGCGCCGAGAACGGAATCACCCGCTCCTGGAACTCGAGGGCCGTGCGGATCGCGTTGAGCGCGTGCTCGGAATCCTCACGCGGCGCGTTGTAGAGCGCCATGATGCCGTCGCCCATGTACTTGTCGATCGTGCCCCGGTGGCGGAAGACGACCTCGGTCATCACCGTGAGGTACTCGCGCAGCATCTCGTCGACCTGCTCGGGCTGCAGACGCTCGGAAATGGTCGTGAAGCCCCGGATGTCCGAGAAGAGCACCGTCACGAATCGGCGGCGAGGCCGCAGAAGATGGCCGTCGCGATCGCGGACCACCTCGCGCAGAACGTCCGGCGAAAAGAACCGCGACAGCCGCTGCTTCTCGCGCTGCTCACGCACGAAATTCTCGAGGACGGTCGCGCCATAGCCGAGCGCCAGCCCGACGGTCATCGCCATGCCGCGCATCCACACCTCGGAGAAGCGGAACAGGGCGAACGCCAAGAGGCTGGCCGCGGCCCACACCAGGAGGACCGCCACGAGCGCTCGCGCGGCGCGAAGCCGGACCGCGAGCACCGATCCGGCCAGCGCCGCGAGCGCGGCCAGGATGGTCGACACGAGCCTGGGAACCTCGCGAATCCGATCGCCGCGGATCAGCGTGTCGAGCGCGTTGGCGTGGATCTCGACGCCCGGCATGTCGCCGCGAGCGAACGGCGTCGTGAACACGTCTTTCTGCTTCTCACTGGTGGGGCCGATCAGCACGATCTTTCCGCGGAACCAGCCTTCCATTTCGCCGCGCACCACCCGGTAGTACGGGATCCACTCGAAGGTGCTCGGCCGACCGCGATAGTTGATGATGACCTCGCCGGCCTCCGGAAGCGGCCGCGCCGGGAATCCGGCGGCGCGAGTCAGCCGGTACATCTCGACGTCGAATCCGGGCCACCACTCGCCGCCGCCAGGCACGCGGAGCAGCGCCCGGCGCAGATGGCTGTCGCGATCGACCCGAACGTTGACGGAGCCGATGGCACCGGCGCCCTGACGAATGACCGGCAGCGGCATGTTGGTCATCTCGCGCTTCACGCCGAGCTCACCGCGCTCCGTGGTGAGCAGCGGCTGGTCGTCGGTGTCCAGAGCGAGCGCCAGCACGACGTTGCGGGCGCGCGTGATCGCCGCGCCGAGCGCCGCGTCGTCCTCCGGGCCGAACCGCGACGGCGTGTCGAAGATGAGGTCGACGCCGACGGCGAGCGGACCGTCCGCGCTGATTCGATCGAGCAATTCGCCATGCAGCTTGCGCGGGAACGGCCACTGAAGATTGAGCTCCTGGAATGTCGCCTCGTCGATCGCGACGATGACGATCGGCGCCGTCGGCGGTCGCTGGCCACGGAACTCGAAGAGACGATCGAGCGCCCAGTATTCGAGCAGCTCCAGGTCGACCAGGGCGTTGTGGCCGAAGAACACGAGCGCCACCGTCGCCGCGGCCGACAGGATTCCCACCAGGTATTTCCTGGTTCGAGCCGTGAGGCGGGCGCCAAATCGACCCATCGCCGCAACTCTAAGCCCCGCGCGCCGTTTGCGACTACGGTTTCCCGTGCGACGGGCCCTCTGAATGATGCGTCGTTCACCCGCACAGCTTTCCGGAAATCCTTATTTGATCGGTACTTGACAGGATCGGGTGGTCACGACATAGTCGGAGGTCAAATTCGGCCATTGGTACCGTTCGATGCACGGTCTTTGATCTCGGGTGGCGCACCCCGGGCCGTTTTGAGGTGAGGAGGACGCGGCTATGACTGGTCTCCGCCGAATTGCCGTCACCCTTTTGGTGCTCGCCGGGATGTGGCCCGGCGCCGTCGTAGCGCAGGTCCAGAAGGCCGGCGTCGTCACCACCCTCGAAGGCAACGTTACCGCCGCCCGGACGACCTCGGCGCAGCCGGTCGCGTTGAAGTTCAAGGACGACGTCTTCGTCAACGACCGCGTCGTCACGGGCGATCGCTCGCTGGCCCGTCTGCTTTTGGGCGGCAAGGCCGTCGTCACTGTCCGCGAGCGCTCGGCGCTCACGATCACCGAGGTGCCCGGCCGTTCCACGATCGATCTCGATTCGGGCAAGGTCGCAGTCGCGGTCGCCAAGGACAAGATGCGGCCGGGCGAGCAGATCGAGGTCAAGAGCCCGAACGCCGTCGCCGCCGTGCGCGGCACCGTATTCGTGGTCGAAGTCATCCGTGCCTCCGCCAACGCCGCCCGCGCTCAGAGCGGCGTGACCGTCAACCACTACGTCCTCACCGGTGCGGTCGCGCTCACGGTCGGTGGCCAGAGCGTCGACGTCAACGCCGGCAACTTCGCGAGCGTGACCGGCGGCGTCATCAGCTCGGGTGCGATGAACGCCGCGATGCGTGCCAACGCCACGCGAGGCTTCACGCCGAGCGGCCTACCCAAGGTTTCGGGCGCCGAGGACGATGCCAAGCAGGCCGTGATGAACTCGACGGTCGCGACGTTCAGCACGACGGCGCCGGCCTTCGTGGCGCCGCCACCGGTCCCCGCGCCGCCGACGATCCAGCTGCCTAATACCCAGGACAACCTGCTGCCCGGCGGGGGCCAGACGCCGCTCACCCCGACGACGCCGACGACGACGCCGACGACGCCGCCGCCGACGACGCCGCCGACGCCGCCGATGAAGGCAACGGGCGTCCTGCTCTTCGGCGACACGGACATCTTCCCGAGCGTCGGGTCGCGTAACGCCTTGGAGTCGGACGTGCGCCGCCTGCAGCCGGGCGCGCTCGTCACCAACCTGAACAGCCCGACCTTGCCGGCCGACCTCTCGGCGTACGGCACGATCTGGTACGTCGGCGCGTTCAGCGCGATCAGCTCCGGCGACCAGACGCGGCTGGCGCAGTTCCTCTCGCGGGGCGGCGGCCTCTACCTCACCGGCGAGCGCCAGTGCTGTCAGACGCTCAACAACTCCATTCAGTCGCTACTGCGCGTCGTGGTCGTCAACGGCAACACGATCGTGGTCGGGAGCACCCGGGACTTCTTCCCGCCGGCCAGCGAGCCGCTGCTTCCGGCCGCCTTCAATTCGGGGGCTCGGAACAACGTCACGAGCACGCCCAACACGCTGACCGCCTGGTTTCCGAACGGGCCGGGCGAAATCCTCGGGATCTCCGGCGCCAACGTCCTGTCGACCCTCGGCGAAGGCATCGTCGCCGGCGTGTGGAATGAAGGGGACCTCGTCGGCGGCGCCGGCCGGATCATCCTGATGATGGACGTCGATTGGCTTGCGAACGCCGCGTCACTCGAGGGCTGCGACGCCCTGTGTCGACAGCGGATCATCGAGAACTTTCTCGTGTACCTCGATGACCCGGCCGCGCCGATCGTGCTGCACCGCTCGCTGTTCCGGTCGGTCGACGAGACGCTCAGCACCAGGAGCACGTTCTTCGACCTGCCGAGCCTGACGCTCACGAACACGTCGCTCGATCCGCTCTTTTGGTTCAGCGGGACCACCCTTACGACTCAGGGCGTGTTCGCGCGGATGTCCGACAGCGCCATCTCGACCGCCGGGAGCTTCCTGCGCCTCGACTCGGGCGCCCGGATCGTCCAGACCGCTACCGAGGCGCTCCTCTCCATGCTCGGCGGCTCGCTCTCGGTCGGCACCGGCGGCTCGGGCGACATGTTCGACCTGGTCGGCCGCGCGGGCATGACCCAGATCGACGAGACGGGGCTGGTGGTCGGCACGGATCGGCCGATTCAGCCGGGTGCCGAAGCGCCGGTGTTCCAGGCGGACAACGGTGCGGTGGTGAACGTCCGCGGCAGCGCTTACAGGGTCGACACCGCGCTGCTCGAGGCGACGGCGCCGCTGCTCCAGCTCATGCGCGGCAGCGCCATGACGACCGGCGACAGCGCCGTCAACCTGGTTGGCAAGGCGAAGGTCTCGATCCCCAACGACGCGGTCTCAATGGTGACGTTGAGGTCGAGCGTCCTGAACGTCGCCAACAATCACCTCGTCAACGTGGCCGGCGGCAGCGTGCTGAACATCGCGGGCAACCTGGTCATGCTCGCAGACGCCAGCACCCTGAACATCTTCAACGGCCTGCTGCTCAACGTTTCGGGGAACTCGTCGGCATTGATCGGTAAATCGCTCGTGAGCTTCTCGGGAACGGGCAACATGCTGAACGTGAACAACTCGATCGCGCCGACGGCCATCATCAACGGCATCCCCGTCGCCGGCCCGGTCGACAGCTTCCGCATCGGCGCCAACGCGATCGGTGGCACCGGCTCGGGCACGATTAAGATCAACGGCGTTCAGCTGACGCCGACGACGCCTCTTTCGAGCCTGACGGGCAGCTTGATCGCCGTACAGGGCAGCGGCAGCGTGAGCGTCGGACCGACTGGCGGCGCCGGGGGGAGCGGAGGCGCTGCGATCAGCGCCGGCCCCGTCCCGCCGATCCCCGTCGTCAACCGCTGATCAGTACGACCAGATCAGGCTGAGCGACGCGACGTTGCGGAGGTAGGCGAAGACCTCGATGTTGGAGAACACGCGCGTCACCTGATACTCGGCGGCGAGCGTGAAGTTGCGCGGTAGCGGGAGCTCCGCGCGGACGACGTTCGTGATCTCCTGATCCTGCCGCCACTTCGTGCCCGGCGCGTAGGTCGGCAGCACCGTGTTCTTGTAGGTGTAGTCGCGGAAGTGCCCGTCGAAGTCGTACTTGAGCCGGATCGCCCACCACGGCAGTGTGTACTGGCCACCGAGGCTCAGCCGGTTGCCGTAGTACATCCAGTTCCGTCCGTCCTCGTTGCCGGTGTCGTCCCAGTCGAACTGATAGCCAATCTTGAGATAGTGCCGGTCCTCGGCGAAGCGCACGAAGTGGAGGAACCCGCCCATGTAGTTGTTGCCGCTGCGGTTCTCGTTGGCGACCCGCTGCGCCTGATCGACGGCGGCGAAGTCCTTCGCCTGGAACCTGACGAAGCCCTGCGTGAAGTGGCGGGCGCTCTCGATGACGACGCCCGAGAGCGACACCGTGTGGCGCTGCAGGAACTCGTCGCCGCCGAGCAGCATGATGTCGTACGCGTACTGGAGGCTTATCTGCGTCGGGAACTGGCCCAGCGCGGTCTTGTAGGTGAGCCCCGCGGTGCCGAGATTGCTGATGACGCCGAACTTCGGGATGTCGTTCTGGTACGTCGTGAAGAACGAGTAGCCGACGTTCGACTCCCAGTCCACGGTCCGCCACCACACGTAGTTCAGATTCAGGCCGGCGAGCTCGCCGAAGGACTCGTGCTTGTGGCGCCGGATCTCGGCCACGAGCGGCTCGATGGGTGGGCTCGTGTCTTCGACCGGCCGGACGATCACGTTGTCGTCCCAGGTGAACCCGATGCGCGCCTCCAGCGAGAGCCGCCGCTCCTTGTCGCGCGAGGCCACGATCGTGTCGCGCAGCCGCTCCGCCGGCCCGGTGAGCTGCGAGCCCGGCGCCAGCCGGATCGCCTGCTCCACTTCTGCGGCAGCCTGGCCCGGCAGACCGAGCACACCGAGCGCCAGCCCGGTATAGAAGCGCGTCAGCTGCTGGATCTCGGGATCGCTCGAGCGCCCTTCGCGGAACGCCGCCAGCGCGCCGCGGTAGTCCTTCTTGCGGTAACGAAGGAATCCGACGTAGTACCCGAGACTGTCGAGCTCGGGGTTGGTCCGGTACGCTTCTTCCAGGAGCGGCTCGGCCTTGTCGTACTGCTGCTGCGCGAAATAGACGAGGCCGAGCTGGTAGGCGATCGAGGGATCCCGCGGCGACTTGGCGCGGGCGCGCTCGAGAAACGGCGCGGCCAGATCCGGGCGCTTCTGCGCCGCGTAGACTGCGCCGGTGAAGTACAGCGCTTCGACGTGATCGGGCTCGAGCTGGAGCGCGCGGCGGAGGTTTTCCAGGGCGGCGTCGTAGCGTTTCTCGTCGAAGTCGAGCACCGCCTGCGCGACATAGACGTCGGCTTCGGTCGTCTGGCCCCAGACCGGGCCGGAATTGAAGATCACTGCGAGCGCGAAGACAAGACAAGCCGCCGGAAGGGCGCGGATCACATCGGCGTTTATATCGAAGGTTCAGCCACAAATCAAATAACGTGCTCTATCAGGCTTGTTGACCTGCGCGGGGGCCAGACGCTACGCTTTTTCCACGCCTATGGCCCAGCTCGTGTTCATCGTGTCGCGCCTGCGTCCCAAGCTCCACGAATACCTTCAGAAGGAGTTCGACGACAACGCCGAGGTGTCGGTGATCGTCGATCGCCGGCTCGGCGACCGCCGGCTGCAGGAGGTCGAGCACGGTCCCGATCGCCGTCAGACCGACCGCCGGCAGGCGCAGACCGACCGTCGGCAGGCGATCATCGACGAGCGGCTGCGGTCGATGGGCTGGGCGATCGTCTGGCGCGACCAGTCCACGACCGTCTGCGTCCCGCGGGACGAGGCCGTGCTGGTGCCTCCGAAGGGCGCCTCTCCTCCCAGCCCGGAGTCCTGAATCGTCAGTGCTGGCGGTAGCCTACGAGCCCCGCCTCGAGGGAGCGCCGGTCGACCCGTGCGAGGTTCCGCGTCATCGCCGCCGTGAGCAGCCGCGCGTGGGGCAGGTCCACGAGATGCTCGGCGATCCACCAGAGATCGTCCTCTGAGGTCATCCAGCCCCGGTGGCTTCTATCGAAGCGGGCCAGATCGACCGGGCGCGAATAGGCGCGCAGGGTGCGCTCGCCGCGCAGATTGATGTAGTCGTCGAAGTAGCTCATCACGAGCTCACGGACCGTGCGGTACACCGGCTCGCGGAAGCGAAGGCCCGAGAAGTTCGATTTGGCGATGGCACCCCAGTGACCCCGGAGCCTGAACACGCCGATCACGTGATCGGTGTCTTGCACCGCCTCCAGATCAAGGAGGAGCGGCGCGAAGCCGAGCACCCTGAGCGCCGCCGCCGCGAAGATCGCCCCCTCGAGGCAGTGCGCCGTCCCTTCGCGCAGCACTCGTCGCGGCGACCAGGCGCTGCCCGCGAGGTGATAGGGCATGGCGTCGAGGGCCCGCTGGATGCCGACGGGCGTCCGGAGCGTGCGCAGCGCGCGCCACTCGCGGGATGTGAAGCCGAAATGACGATCCATCTGGTACCCACCGAGGCCGGCGGCGGGCCGCTCATCCTAGCATCCCCGGCACGTCGGCCCTTGCACTGGCCGATTGACAGGCCCCCGGCGTGGCCATAGAGTCCCCCGCGAGGAGGCGGACGATGAGCGATCGCGGGCACCTCTCGGGCTTCCAAACTGGTCGGAAAACCGTCGGGCGGCGTACCTTCCTCACCACAGGGGGACGCGCGCTCGCGGGGATAGCGGGAATTCTCGCGGCCGGACGCGCGCCGGCCAGCTGGGCTGCGCGCGAGCTGAGCCTCCTGACCGCCGTCAACTACGCCCCGGCGTCGGACGTGAAGCTCGCCGAGCTCGCCAAGCGCTTCACCAAGGCCTCCGGCGTGAACGTCCGCATCGACCACATCCAGAGCGTGCAGATGCCGGCCAAGCTCTCGGCCGAGATCATGAGCAAATCGGGCCACGACATCATGAGCCTCGAGATGCATTACTCGTGGCTCTTCCAGCCCGGCCTCGCGGACGTGTCGGACATCGCCGCCGACCTCGCGAAGAAGCACGGCGACTGGTACCCGTTCCTGAAGGAGCACGCGCTGGTCAAGGGACAGTGGCTCGGCATTCCGTTCATGTACACCTCGTTCCCGGGCAGCCACCGGATCGATCTCTTCGAGAAGGTCGGCGAGCGCGAGCCCGACACGTGGGACGATCTGCTGCGCGCCGGACGCAAGCTCAAGAAGCTCGGTAACCCGGTGGGCTTCGCGATCAGCCAGACGACCGACTCGGTGTCGACGCTCTACTCGATCCTCTGGTGCTTCGGAGCCAAGGACGTCGCCGAGGACGGCAAGACCATCTCGATCAACTCAAAGGCGACGGAAGCGGCGATCGACTACGTGCAGACTCTCTATAACGACGCGATGGATCCGGCGGTGCTCTCGTGGGACAACGCCGGGAACAATCAGTGGCTGAACTCGGGCAAGGGATCCTGGATCCACAATCCGATCAGTCACTACGTCGTCGCCAAGCAGGAGAAGCTCGCGGTGGCCGAGCAGACCGGCTTCCATCCCTCGCCCGCGGGGCCGGCCGGACGCCATACCGTCGGCGTGCCGCGAAGCCTCGGCATCTGGAAGTTCAGCAAGAACGTGGACGTCGCGCGCGACTTCCTGAAGTGGTTCTTCGAACCCGCGCAGTACCAGGAGTGGATCGTGTCGGGCGACAGCTACAACCACCCGACCTGGCGCGACATGGAAAACCATCCGGTGTGGGACATCGACAAGAAGTACAAGCCGCTGAAGGGCGCGGCGAAGTACTCGCACCTGTACGGCTGGCCCGCACCGCCCGACGAGAAGATCCAGTTGATCACGAACAGCTACATCATTCCCAACATGTTCGCGCGGGTCGTCACCAACGCCTCCAAGCCGAAGGAGGCGATGGTGTGGGCCGAGACCGAGATCAAGCGGGCTTTCGAGCGCGGCTAGAGATCCTCTTCCTTCGTGCCGGCGACGGGCACGAAGAGAGCCTGGCCATATTTGTCGGCGCCGTAGGTCTTGATGATCTTCTGCGTGTCGGGCGACACCATGAAGTCGGCGAAGGCGGCCCCGCCCGCCGTGTTGACCTTGGGCCCGTTGCTCGGATTGACCTTCATCACGGAATACACGTTCAGGAGCGGCCGATCGCCCTCCACCAGGATCGGCAGGCGCACGCGCTTCTGGAACGCGAGATAGGTGCCGCGGTCGGTCAACGTGTACGCCTTACGGTCGTCGGCGATGCCGAGCGTCGCTCCCATGCCCTGCCCCGCCTCGATGTACCAGCCGCCCTGCGGCTCGACGCCCGCCAGCTTCCAGAGCGACTTCTCGAGCACGTGCGTGCCCGAGTTGTCGCCGCGTGAGACGAACCGTGAACCGCTGCCGGCGATGGCTTTCATCGCGTCGGCCGCTTTCTTGGTGCCCTTGATCTTCGCGGGATCGTCGGCCGGCCCGATGATGACGAAGTCGTTGTACATGACGAGCCGCCGGTCGAGCATCTTGCCCTCGTCGACGTATTTCTTCTCGAGCGCCGGCGCGTGCGCGAGCACGACGTCGGCTTCGCCGCGGGCCGCCAGCGCCAGCGCCTGACCAGTGCCCACGGCGATCGTCTTGACCGTATAGCCGGTCTGCCGCTCGAACAGCGGCACGAGCACGTCGAGCAAGCCCGAGTCCTGCGTACTGGTCGTCGTCGACAGGATGACCGGTGAGCGCTGAGCTGCCGTCACGGTCGGCAGCATCGCGAGAACCAGCACGATCAACAACGCTCGGCGCATCAAGAATTCCTCCCTTTGGGTACAGCACGAGGTGTCTACAAGATTAGGACGCGGGATATCACGCGCGAAGAATCCGGTCAAGCGGCGACGACACGGTGCGCGATCGCGCGTGAGATCGCTTGAATTGCGTGCGCGATCGCTTGAGTCGAGCGTGAGCGGGGAGTACGTTGATTCCGTGGTCGTCATCGGACTGGTCACGCTCGCGTTTGTCGGAATCTTGCAGTCGGTCGGCGCGCTCGTCGAGCCGTTGCCGATTGAAACAGGCTGGTGCGACGCGGCCGACGAAGCCAAGCGTGGTCAGACCACAGGACATGTTCCTTCGACTCCCGTGGCGGTCGTGCCGGCGCGGCCATGCGTTCCAGATCGGAACGATTCGGCGCTCGACATTCTCGACCTCGCAACCTCGCTCATCGCCAGCGTTCGACTCGGGCCGCCCGAGTCGCGCGCTCCGCCCGCTCTCCTCACGCGCTCAGGCATCTAAAGTTCGTCGGCAGCCGGTCAGTCGGCTGCAATGGACGCGATAGAGGAGACACGTATGCGAAAAGCACGAGTGCTCATGGCTGTCATCGCTCTCGGTTTGGCTGTCTCGGTCGGTCACGCACTGGCGGACGGGCCGAGCGCCGGCTTCAGCGGCGCCAAGGTCGCCCAGATCAAGTTCCTCGATCCCCAGCTCAATCTCGTCCAGCTCTCGGACGGCATGGAGCTACGTGCGCCCGATCGGAACATGCTCACCAATCTCAAGGTCGGCGAGTGGGTGAAGGTGGACTTCGTGTCTGACGGCGAACGCGCCGTGATCAACGAGATCGAAGCCGCTCAGCCCGACGAGATCCCGGGGCCGACTCCGACGGCCGTCGGCGGCGGCATCACGAACCACGGTTGAGAGCGTTCCCGAGGGGTCCGGGGCGGCTACACGCCGCCCCGGCCGCCCGGGTCGATCGACATCCGTGGGATCGATGAGGCGATTCGCACGATGGGGAATCACCGTCGGAGCTATCGCCGTGCTCGGGCTCGGCGCCTACGCGTTCCGCGTCGCCTCGGGCAGCACGCAGTCGAAGACGAGCCAGCCGGCGCCGGCCGCCCGCATGGCGCCGGTGCCCGTGGTCGCGAGCCCGGCACGTACGGCGGACGTGGCCGTCTATCTCTCCGGGCTCGGCTCGGTCACCCCGCTCAACACGGTCACGGTCCACACGCGCGTGGACGGCGAGCTGACGAAGGTCCTCTTCAAGGAAGGGCAGATCGTCAAGGCGGGCGACCTTCTGGCCGAGATCGACCCGCGTCCATTTCAGGCGCAGCTGACACAGGCGCAGGGCCAGCTCGTGCGCGACGAGGCGCTCCTGCGCAATGCCCGTGTCGACCTCGCGCGTTATCGCACGCTCGTCGCCGAGGATTCGATCCCCACGCAGCAGCTCGACACCCAGGTGGAGCTCGTCCACCAATACGAGGGCACCGTCGAGACCGATCGCGGGCAGATCGAGAACGTCAAGCTGCAGCTCACGTACTGCCAGATCACAGCGCCGCTCGGCGGGCGGCTGGGGCTCCGGCTCGTCGATCAGGGCAACATCGTGCACGCGACCGATCAGAACGGGCTGGTCGTGATCACGCAGGTCGAGCCGATCGCCGTCGTCTTCACGATCCCCGAGGACAGCCTGCCGCCCGTGCTCGCCAGGCTCAAGGCCGGCGCCCAGCTTCCCGTCGAAGCGTGGGATCGCGACCAGCGCCAGCGCCTGGCCTCGGGCACCTTGCTCACGGTCGACAACCAGATCGACCCGACCACTGGCACCGTGCGACTCAAGGCGATTTTCCCCAACAGTGACGGCCGGCTCTTTCCCAGCCAGTTCGTCAACGCGCACCTCCGGCTCGACGTCCGGCGCGGCGCCACGGTGGTGCCGTCGTCCGCCCTGCAGCAGAGCCCGCAGGGCACGTTTGTCTACGTCGTCAAGCCCGATCACTCGGTGACGGTGCGCCTGGTGAAGGTCGGTGTGACCCAGGGCGACGACGCGGCGATCGAGTCCGGCGTGTCACCGTCGGAGATGGTCGTGGTCGACGGAGCCGATCGCCTCCGCGAGGGAACCCTGGTCGCGCTCCAGGCGCCCGGCGGCGCAACCCCGACGCGGCGCAGCTCATGAACCCTTCGCGGCCGTTCATCCTGCGTCCGGTGGCCACCACCTTGTTGATGGCCGCGGTATTCCTGGCCGGCGCGCTCGCGTACCGGCTCTTGCCGGTCTCGGCGCTGCCGCAGGTCGACTATCCGACGATCCAGGTGCTGACGTTCTTTCCCGGCGCCAGTCCCGACGTGATGGCGTCGTCGGTCACGGCGCCTCTCGAGCGCCAGTTCGGTCAGATGCCCGGTCTCAACCAGATGACGTCGACCAGCTCCGGCGGCAGCTCGCTGATCACCCTGCAATTCAGCCTGGATCTGAGCCTCGACGTGGCGGAGCAGGAAGTACAAGCCGCGATCAACGCCGCGCTCACGTTGCTGCCGCGCGATCTGCCGACGCCGCCGGTCTACAGCAAGGTGAACCCGGCCGACACGCCGATCCTCTCGCTCGGGCTCACCTCGTCGACCTTGCCGCTGCCGGCAGTCGAGGACCTCGCCGACACACGGCTGGCGCAGAAGATCGCCGAGCTTCCCGGTGTCGGCCTCGTGAGCATCAGCGGCGGGCAGCGCCCCGCGGTGCGCGTGCAGGCCAACCCCAAGGCGCTCGCCTCGTACGGCCTGACGCTCGAAGACTTGAGAACCGCGCTGGCGGCCGCGAACGTGAATCAGGCCAAGGGCGGATTCGACGGCCCGAGCCGCGCCTCGGTGATCGGTGCCAACGACCAGCTCTTGACGAGCCGCGACTACAAGCCGCTCATCGTCGCGTACCGGAACGGCGGTCCCGTGCGCGTCTCCGACGTCGCCGACGTCGTGGACGGCGCCGAGAACGTCCAGCAGGCGGCGTGGATGAACCGGGTACCGGCGGTCATCCTCAACATCCAGCGCCAGCCCGGCGCCAACGTGATCGAGGTCGTCAACCGTATCAAGCGGCTCCTGCCGCAGCTCCAGGCGTCGTTGCCGCCGGCGGTGCAGGTTTCGGTGCTGACCGACCGGACCGTCACGATTCGCGCGTCGGTCGACGACGTGCAGTTCGAGCTCCTCCTGGCGATCGCGCTCGTCGTGATGGTGATCTTCCTCTTCCTGCGTACGCTGTCGGCCACGGTCATCCCAGGGGTCGCGGTGCCGCTCTCGCTCGTCGGCACGTTCGGGGCGATGTCGCTGCTCGGCTTCAGTCTGAACAACCTCTCGCTGATGGCGCTGACGATCTCGACCGGGTTCGTCGTCGACGACGCGATCGTGATGATCGAGAACATCGCGCGCTACATCGAGCAGGGTGAGTCGCCGCTGGCTGCCGCGCTCAAGGGCTCCGCGCAGATCGGCTTCACGATCCTATCGCTGACGATCTCGCTGGTAGCCGTGCTGATTCCCCTGCTCTTCATGGGCGACGTGGTCGGCCGGCTGTTTCGCGAGTTCGCGGTGACCCTCGGCGTCACGATCCTGGTCTCGGCGGTGGTCTCGCTGACCCTGACGCCGATGATGTGCGCCAAGCTCCTGCGCCACACTCCGGCGGCGCAGCAGGGGCGTCTCTACCGCCTGTCGGAGCACGTGTTCGACCGGACGATCGCACTCTACGGGCGCACGCTCCAGTGGGTGCTCGCACGGCGCACGGCGACCTTGCTGGTGGCTGTGGCCACGCTCGCGGTCACCGCGTGGCTCTACGTCGTGGTGCCGAAGGGCTTCTTTCCGCTCCAGGACACGGGCGTCATCCAGGGCATCTCGGAGGCGCCGCAGTCGATCTCGTTCGCGGCGATGGCCGAGCGCCAGCAGGCGCTGGGGCGCGTGATCTTGAGCGATCCAGCGGTCGCCGGGCTCTCGTCCTTCATCGGCGTCGACGGCACCAACGTCACGCTGAACAGCGGCCGGATCCTCATCAACCTCAAGCCGCTCGCCGAGCGCCGGATCTCGGCGCTCGACGTGATCCGGCGCCTGCAGCCCGAGCTGGCGAAGGTCGAGGGCATCACGCTCTTCATGCAGCCGGTGCAGGACCTCACCGTCGAGGATCGAGTCAGCCGGACCCAGTACCAGTACACGCTCGAGGACCCCGACGGCGCGGAGCTGGCGGTGTGGGCGCCGCGGATGCTCGAAAAGCTCCGCGCGCTTCCGATGCTCCGCGACGTGAGCACGGACCAGCAGGACCAGGGGCTCGGCACCGCGATCGTGATCGATCGGAGCACCGCATCGCGCCTGGGCGTGACACCGCAGCTCGTGGACGACACGCTCTACGACGCGTTCGGTCAGCGGCAGGTGTCGACGATGTTCACCCAGGTGAACCAGTACCGCGTCGTCCTCGAGGTGAAGCCCGAGTACCGCCAATCGGCGGCCGGGCTCGACAATCTCTACGTGCGTGGCCCCGGCGTCACCGGCGCGGTACCGCTCGGCGCCATCACGACCGCGACCGAGAAGACGGCGCCCGTCGCCATCAGCCGTCAGGGTCAGTTCCCGGTCGTGACCCTGTCGTTCAACCTGGCGCGGGGCGCCTCGCTGGGCGAGGCGGTGCGGGCGATCGAGGCGACCACGAAGCAGCTCGGGATGCCGGCGAGCATCGAAGGGAGCTTCCAGGGCACGGCGCAGGCGTTTCGCGCAGCCCTGTCGAACGAGCTCTTGCTGATTCTGGCCGCGGTGGTGGCCGTCTACATCGTGCTCGGCGCGCTCTACGAGAGCTACATCCACCCGATCACGATTCTCTCCACCTTGCCCTCGGCCGGCGTCGGCGCGCTGCTGGCGCTCCTGGTGTGCCGGATGGAGTTCGGCGTGATCGCGCTGATCGGCCTCATCTTGCTGATCGGCATCGTGAAGAAGAACGCGATCATGATGATCGACTTCGCCCTGCACGCCGAGCGCGAGGAAGGCAAGCCGCCGATCGATGCGATCTATCAGGCCTGTCTGCTCCGATTCCGGCCGATCATGATGACGACGATGGCGGCCTTGCTCGGCGCCCTGCCGCTGGCGCTGGGGACCGGCGTCGGCTCCGAGCTCAGGCGGCCGCTCGGCGTCTCGATCGTCGGCGGCTTGATCGTGAGCCAGGTGCTGACGCTCTACACGACGCCCGTCATCTATCTGGCCTTCGACGAGCTCGCGCGCCGTCTGCAGCGGCGCCGCGCTCCCGAGGCCCTGGGCCCGGCGCCGGCATGAGCTTCTCGGCGCCGTTCATCAGACGACCGGTCGCGACGACTCTGCTCACGATCGGCCTGTTCCTGGCCGGCGCGCTCGCCTACCCGCTCCTGCCGGTGTCGTCCCTGCCGCAGGTCGACTTCCCGACGATCTCCGTCCAGGCGAATCTGCCCGGCGCCAGCCCCGAGACCATGGCGACCTCGGTCGCTACGCCGCTCGAGCGCCAGTTCGGGCGCATCGCGGGCGTGACGGAGATGACGTCGACGAGCATCCTCGGCGCCTCGACGATCGTGTTGCAGTTCGACCTCGGCCGGAACATCGACGGCGCGGCGCGCGACGTCCAGGCCGCGATCAACGCCGCGCGGGGCTATCTGCCGCCGGAGCTCCCGACCAATCCCAACTACCGGAAGGTGAATCCGGCCGACGCGCCCATCATCATCATCGCGCTCACGTCGCCCACGAAGAGCCGCGGGCAGATGTACGACGTCGCGTCGAGCATCCTGCAGCAGAAGCTCGCGCAGGTGCCCGGCGTGGGTCAGGTCATCGTCGGCGGCAGCTCGCTGCCGTCGGTGAGGGTGGAAATCAACCCCTCGGCCCTCAACAAGTACGGGATCGCGCTCGAGGACGTGCGGCAGACGCTCGCCGCCACCAACGTGAACCGGCCCAAGGGCTCGCTCGGCGACGGCACGCGGAGCTGGCAGCTCCTCGCCAACGACCAGATGCGCCGCGCCGCGGAGTACATGCCGGTCGTCGTCGCCTACCGTCATGGCCAGGCCGTGCGGCTCGACGACGTCGCCCGGGTCGAGGATTCGGTCGAGGACGTCAAGACGATCGGGCTCTCCGACGGCAAGCCGGCCGTGCTGCTCGTCGTCTTCCGGCAGCCCGGGGCGAACATCATCGAAACGGTCGATCGCATCCACGGAATCCTTCCCGAGCTGCAGGCCAACACGCCGGCCGCGATCGACCTCAGGGTGGTCCTCGACCGCACGACCACCATCCGCGCCTCGCTCTTCGACGTGCAACGCACCTTACTGATCTCGATCGCGCTGGTCACTCTGGTCGTCTTCGCGTTTCTCCGGAGCGTACGCGCGACGATCGTGCCGGCGGTGGCCGTGCCGGTCTCGCTGGTGGGCACCTTCGGCGTGATGTACGTGCTCCGCTTCAGCCTCGACAACCTCTCGCTGATGGCGCTGACGGTGGCGACCGGCTTCGTGGTCGACGACGCGATCGTCGTGCTCGAGAACATCACCCGTCACCGCGAGGCGGGCCTCGGGGCACTCGAGGCGGCGCTGCGCGGGGCGCGCGAGATCGGCTTCACGGTGCTGTCGATCAGCATCTCGCTGATCGCCGTGTTCATCCCGATCCTCTTGATGGGCGGCATCGTCGGCCGGCTCTTTCGCGAGTTCGCGGTGACGCTGTCGGCCGCGATCCTGATCTCGCTGGTGGTCTCGCTCACGACGACGCCGATGCTGTGCGCGACTTTGCTGGGCAAGACCGCCGAGAGCTCCGGCGGGCGCCACGGGCGGCTCTATCGCGCCACCGAGCGCTTCTTCGACGGCATGCACCGCTTCTACGCGCGAACCCTCGGCTGGGTCCTGCGCCATCCGCATTCGATCCTGGCCGTGGCGATCCTCACGGTCGCGGTGAATGCCTACCTCTTCGTCGTCGTGCCCAAGGGCTTCTTTCCCCAGCAGGACACCGGCCGGCTCACCGGCATGGTGCAGGCCGCCCAGGACATCTCGTTCCAGGCCATGCGCGACAAGCTAGGCCAGATCGTCGAGATCATCCGCAGCGATCCAGCCGTCGAGAACGTGATCGGCTTCACCGGCGGCGGAGGCGGCGGCAGCGGCACGACGACGAACACCGCCCGCCTGTTCGTCGCGCTCAAGCCGCTGGCCGAGCGCAAGCTCAGCGCGGACCAGGTGATCGGACGGCTCCGCGGGCGCCTGGCCGGGGTCGTCGGCGCGCCGACGTTTCTGCAGGCCGTGCAGGATCTCCGCGTCGGCGGGCGCGCCAGCAACGCGCAGTACCAGTTCACCTTGCAGGGCGACAACATCCCGGATCTGAACGCGTCGGCGCCGCGCGTCCTGCAGCGGTTACGCGGCCTGCGCGAGGTCGTGGATGCCAGCAGCGATCAACAGGATCGCGGCCAGCAGGCCAGCGTCGTCATCGACCGCGACACGGCGTCGCGCCTCGGGATCAGCTCGTCGCTCGTCGACAACACGCTCTACGACGCGTTCGGTCAGCGTCAGGTCTCGGTGATGTACACGCTCCTGAACCAGTACCACGTGGTCATGGAGGTCGAGCCCAAGTACTGGCAGCGGCCGGAGACGCTACGCGACATCTATCTTCCGGGGGCCGGCGGAGCGATGGTGCCGCTCTCGGCGGTGACGCGATACGCGCCGACGAACACCGCGCTGGCCGTCAACCACCAGAGTCAGTTCCCGGCGGTGACGGTCTCGTTCAACTTGCCGCCGGGTGTCGCGCTCGGGCAGGCGGTCACCGCGATCCAGGATTCGATGCTGCGCGCGGGGCTTCCCTCGACCATCCGCGGAAGCTTCCAGGGCACGGCGCAGGCCTTCCAGGCCGCGCTCGCGAACCAGCCGATCCTGATCGTGGCCGCGCTGGTCTCCGTCTACATCGTGCTCGGCGTGCTCTACGAGAGCTACGTGCACCCGATCACGATCCTCTCGACCCTGCCCTCGGCCGGCGTCGGCGCGATCCTCGCCTTGCTGATCTGCCGGGTGGATCTGTCGGTGATCGCGCTGATCGGCATCATCTTGCTGATCGGCATCGTGAAGAAGAACGCGATCATGATGATCGACTTCGCGCTCGAGGCCGAGCGCGGCGAGGCCAAGAGCCCCGAGGACGCCATCTATCAGGCGTGCCTGCTGCGCTTCAGGCCGATCATGATGACGACGATGGCTGCGCTGCTCGGCGCGCTGCCGCTGGCACTGGGCAGCGGCGTCGGCTCCGAGCTCCGGCGGCCACTGGGCATCGCGATCGTCGGCGGCCTCGCGGTGAGCCAGCTGCTGACGCTCTACACGACCCCTGTGGTCTACCTCGAGCTCGACCGTCTACGGCTCGCCGTGCAGCGCCTCCGGCGGGGCCGCGCCCCCGCCGCCGTCGCCCACCCGACTCACGCATGATCACGCCGCATCGCGCGCTCATCGTGCTCGTCGTCGCGACCGTCATCACCGCCGCCGGCTGCTCGGTGGGCCCGAACTACGTGCGCCCCGCGGTGATCACGCCGACCGACTACAAGGAGCGCGCCGAGGGCGCCGAGTGGAAGCCGGCACAGCCCAGCGACGCCGCCGCGCGCGGCCCGTGGTGGGAGACGTTCGGCGATCCGTTGCTGAACACGCTCGAGTCGCGGGTGAACATCTCCAACCAGAACGTGCTGGTCGCCGAGGCGCAGTTTCGGCAGGCGCGGGCGCTCGTGCTCGCGGCCCGCTCGCAGTTCTTTCCAACGGTGACGGTTGGGGCCGGCTATACGCGGTCGCGGCAATCGCAGAATCTCGCCGGCAGTGCCTTCAGCACGCAACTAGGCACCACGAACGACTTCGTGCTGCCGCTCGACGTCTCGTGGGACATCGACGTGTGGGGGCGCATCCGGCGCAACGTCGAGGCCAATCGCGCGAGCGCCCAGGCGAGCGCAGGGGATCTCGAGGCGAGCCGCCTCTTGTTCCAGAGCGAGGTGGCGCAGGACTATTTCCTGCTTCGCATGCTCGACGCGCAGCGCCAGCTGCTCGACTCGGCGATCGCCGCGTTCGAGACCTCGCTCAAGCTCACGCAGAGCCGATACCGGGGCGGTGTGGCCTCGGCCGCCGACGTCGCCCAGGCCGAGACCCAGCTCAAGACCACGCAGGCTCAGGCCACCGATGTCGGAGTGCAGCGCGCCCAGCTCGAGCACGCGATCGCGGTGCTGATCGGCGAGGTGCCGGCGACGTTCACGATCCCATTCGCGCCGCTCTCGGCAACGCCCCCGGTGATCCCGGTCGGCCTGCCGTCCGACCTGCTCGAGCGTCGGCCGGACGTCGCCGCCGCCGAGCGCCGGGTCGCCGCCGCCAACGCGCAGATCGGTGTCGCGGTCGCCGCCTACTATCCGACGGTCACGCTCAGCGCGTCGGCGGGATTCCAGAGCGGCAGCATCGCGAAGTGGCTGGTGTGGCCGAGCCGGTTCTTTTCAGTCGGCCCGGCGGTCACCGAGACCGTGTTCGACGGTGGTCTGCGCGGCGCGCAGACCGCCGAGGCCCGTGCGGCCTACGACGCGAGCGTCGCGAGCTACCGCCAGACCGTGCTCGGCGCCTTCCAGGACGTCGAGGACAACCTGGCGGCGCTGCGCATCCTCGAGACCGAGGCCCACGAGCAGGCCGACGCGGTTCAGGCCGCCGAGCGCTCGTTGAGGCTGACCACGAATCAGTACCGGGCCGGTGTCGTGAGTTATCTGAACGTCGTCGTCGCGCAGACCGCGGCGCTCACGAGCGAGCAGACCGCCGTCGGCATCGCCGGGCGGCGGCTCGGCGCGGCCGTGCTCCTGGTCAAGGCGCTCGGCGGCGGCTGGACGGCGGACCGGCTACCGACCGCCGACGAGGTCACGCGGAAGTGAGCGTGGCGGCGGCGCGAGAACGCTCACGGCGCCTCGACCGAAACGGGGTCGAAGGAGACGACCGCCACGTCGTATCCGTCGGCGGCCGCCGGCAGCGGGACCACGAAGTAGGCGCTGCCTCCGGCGGGCACGTCGCCGAACACCCATCCCCACGCCTCGGCCACGGGACGAGAGGCGCCGTCACGCTCCACGACGTGCAGACGGACGTCCGTGATGCGCACGTGCGAGTCGTTGAAGACGTAGCCCTCGAGCCTGGTCCGCGTGGGCTCGGTCAGCTGGGTCACGTGCCACTGCACCCGCAGAAAGCCGCCTACACGCGGCTCCTGGGCCGAGCCGGGCGCCGCCGTGAGCACCAGAAGCACGATCGCGACCGGCAGGACGCGCGCCGCCGCGCCTCTCATCGCCGGGCCCCATGCACGCTCGCCCCGTATCGCCATCACGGTATCCAGCGTGTGGGGCGCGCGTGAGAGCCCGATGAAGATCACGTGAAATGACGAGCCGGCGCGACCTCATATCCGCACCCCGATCTCCTCGACACCGCTCAAGAGCTCCTTCTCGAGCTCGGCCCACCAGTCAGTCATACGGCCGCCTTCCTGCCTGCTCGTTCGCGGGCTCAATGGAGCAGCGCCGACAGCGAGGTGAGCTTCGCCGGCCAGACCGGAGCCGGTCGCTCGCGGGGAACCGGAACGCTGTAGGCGATGAGCAAAAGCCAGCGTGCCCATGCCTGGTTCCACTCGCCGCTCGGCCGGTGCAGCGCGCGCTGGAGATCGCCGACCACGAGACCGACCCACACGCTCCACACGCCGCGATCGTCCGGGGGAATCATCTCGATCAGCGCCTCGCCGAGCCCGGCGGTCGCCTCGCGGATCTGGGCGGCGGAAGTCAGACCGTCGGCGGCCGGGATCAGGATGTGCTCCGCGATCCAGCGATGCGTCTTCAGCACCAGCGCCCGACGAAGAAGCGGTTCGATGCTGAGCCAGGTCGGCGCCATCGCGTCGTACCAGGATTGAAGACCCAGGAGCTCATCGGACGCCGCGAAGGGCGGGGGCGCTCCGACGGGCCGCGGGCTCAGCCGCCGCCGCGCTTGAAGCTGTCGGGCCAGGTAGCGCTCGTCGGCCGCGTACCGTTCGGCCACGGCGGTGAGCTGCGCCCGCCGCACGGGGTCACCGTCGTAGCGAACCGCCCAGTCGCGCATGATGGCCGCCGCGGCGCCGAGAGGCTGCCACTGCAGCACCAGGAGCTCCCCACGAAGGCCGGCTCGCCGGAGCTTGACGGCCGCCGCGCGCGCCGCGCCCCGCGTCATGCGGCGCATGCTCGCGAACTCCTCGGGCAGCGGGACCAGCGTGTGACGCAAGAGCAGCGCGATGCGGCCGTCGGAGGCTTCGTACACGGCGACCAGGTCGAGACATTCCCGGCAGATGTCGGCGTAGCGATCGAGCCACATGAGCACCCTCTCAACGATTCAGATTGGCTTTACGTCTGCCACGAAGATGAACGGAAACCATGACGGGGGCATGAGAGGCACATGAGAAACGTCTCAGGTACGGCGACATGAGAATCCTCGTCGTCGAGGACGACCGAAAAGTCGCTCGGTTCGTCAGACAGGGTCTTTGCGAGGAGGGCCACGCGGTGGAGATCGCGAAGGACGGGCCGGAGGCCCTCGACTTCGTCTTCACCGATCCCGCCTACGATCTGATCGTGCTCGACGTCATGCTGCCCGGCCAAGACGGGTTCGGCGTGCTCAAGGCCTTGCGGTCCCGGAAGCTCGCGGTGCCGGTGCTCATGCTGACCGCGCGCGACAGCGTCGCCGACAAGGTCGCCGGCCTCGATCTCGGCGCCGACGACTACCTGACCAAGCCGTTCGCGTTCGAAGAGTTCCTGGCCCGCGTGCGCGCGCTGCTCCGGCGGCGCGACACCGATCGTGCGCCGGTGCTCCGCCTGGACGACCTCACGGTCGATCCCGCCACCCGTCGTGTCGCGCGCGGCGAGCGCCGCATCGAGCTCACGGCGCGGCAATACGCGCTCCTCGAATATTTCCTGCGCAATGCCGGGCGCGTCCTGACGCGCCAGATGATCGCGCAGCACGTGTGGGGGCTCGACTTCGACGCCGAGAGCAATGTCATCGACGTGTACGTGGGGTACCTACGACGAAAGATCGCGCTCGACCACGAGCGCCCTTTGCTCCACACGGTCCGCGGCGCCGGCTACGTGCTGCAAGCGGACGAATGAGGCGCGGCGCGTCCTCACCGATAAAATCCGCCGGCCCCCGCGCGTTCTGATCGTACTGTGGGCGCGGGAGGGTGGCGATGGGAAGCCGCGTCGATCGCGTGGCCCGTCTGATCGGCCTGATCGGCGTCGTCGGCTTTCTCGTCACCGCCTTCACCCCGCTGGCACACCGGCTGAACCTGGCGACGGCCGTCCCGGCCGAGCTCGTGCCATCCGACGCCATCGTCGTCCTGGGCGCGTGGGTCTCTCCCTCCGGCACGCTGAGCTCCGAGTCGCTGCGCCGGACCAACCACGGCATCGCGCTCTATCGCCGCGGCCTGGCGCCGACGCTCGTGCTCCTGGGCGGCTCCGCCTCGGGCGGCCCGTCCGAAGCGGACGCGCGCGCCGAGCAGGCGCGGCTGCACGGGGTGCCGGCGCAGGCGATCCTGACGGAGACGCGAGTCCGCACGACGCGGGAAGAAGCGGCGCGAGTTAAAGAGCTGCTGCAATCGAAAGGCGCCCGCACGATTCTGCTCGTGACCAACGCGGGGCATCTCGCCCGCGCCCGGCCGCTCTTCGAGCGGGCCGGCTTCCACGTCTATCCAGCGCCCTCGGATTCGTTCGTCGAGGCGAGCTCGCCCGAGTCGCGCCTGGAGCTGATGCGGGTGCTTGTCAGAGAGTTCTTCGGATGGCTCTTCTACCGGGTGGCCGGCTACATCTAGGCTCGAGAGGACATCGCATGGAAGCGACATTCATGGCGGCGCTGACGGGCCTCACTTCGATCGGCGGCTACTACGTCGGCGTCAAGCTGCTGCATTTGCCCACGGTCGGCCTCGGCGCCGCGATCGGCAAGATGCTCGAGTCCGTCGGGATGGTGCTGATCTTCCTGGCCGTGAACCTGGTTCTGGCGCTCATGATCGTGCTGCTGGCGCGCGGCGTGACCGGCGCCTTCGTGTCGGCCTACGTCACCGACGACTCGGTGTGGCTCGGGCTGTCGGCGATCCAGGGGCTCGCGTTTCAGTGGTGGCGGGGCATCGCGGCGACTTCGACGGCTGGCGAGTAGACGTCAGGCGCGGTCGAGCGCCGCGCGCACCGCATCGACGACGCGCGCGAGGTCGTAGGGCTTGCCGATGATCTCGAGCGCGTCGTTCTCGCCGACGAGACTCTCGAGCGCGGGCTTGTTGGTCGTCGTGATCACGAACTGGCGCGGTCTCAGCGGCTCGGCGCTCCGGACCAGGCGCAGGAATCGCCAGTTCGCATCGTACGGCGGGGAGATGTCGTAGACGATCACCGCCGGCGCGTGATGGTTGACGAACTCGATCAGGTCCATCTCGCCCTTCTTGACGTCCGGGATGTGGCCGACGACGGTCTGGAATCCCTCGGCCTCGAGCGCGGTGCGCAGGAGCTCGACCGTGTCTTCGCTGGAGTTGAACACGGCGATCGTGGGCTTTTGTCCTGCCGAGCTTGCTCGACCCATTGGGCTCAGACCCGGCGAAAGCCTATCCCGGCGGCACCGCGATGTCTAGCCACGCGGCCGCGGCGCGCGCTCAGCCGGCGCGCCCGAGCAGGCTCGCCGCGATCGCGATCAGCTCGGCTGGATCCACTGGCTTGGAGACGTGGATGTTGAAGCCCGCCGTCAGGCTACGGATCCGATCCTCGGGCCGGCCGAACGCGGTCAACGCGACCGCCGGAATCTTCCCGCCGCGCTCGGGATCGAGAGCGCGCACCTTGCGGATGAGCGAGTGCCCGTCCTGGCCCGGCATCTCGATGTCGGAGACGAGCAGGTCGGGGCGCTGCTGCTGGATCACCCGGAGCGCCTCGTCGGCCGACCGGCACTCGATGACGTGCGCGCCGGCCTGGGCCAGGACCTCGCGGATCAGCTCGACGGCCGTCGGGTCATCGTCCACCACCACGATGTGGGCACCGGTCAACGCCGTGTTGGTGAGCGGCGAGCGCTCACCTGCGGCGATCGGCTGCTCGCGCACCTCGGCGACCATTAACGGAAGCTTCACGACGAACGTGGCACCCTTTCCGTCGCCCGCACTCTCCGCGTAGACGCTGCCGCCGTGGAGCTCGGCCAGGTGGCGGACGAGCGCCAGGCCGATGCCGAGTCCGCCGTGGCTGCGAGTGCTGCCGCCCTCGCCCTGTCGCAGCCGGTCGAACACGTACGGGAGGACCTCCGGGGCGATGCCCTGCCCCGTATCGCTGACGACGATCTCGGAGTGCGAACGGACCCTCTGCAGGTGCACCTGCACGCGGCCGTCCCGCGGCGTGAATTTGACGGCGTTGTCGAGGAGGTTCCACACGATCTGCTGGAGCCGTCCGGGATCGCCGGACACGAGCACCGCGGGCCCCTCGAGCAAAGGCTGGATGCGGATGCCTTTCGCTTCGGCCGCGTGACGGACGGCCTCGAGCGAGTCCACGATCAGCTCGCGCAGATCTACCGACTGGACGACCAGGCGCATGCGGCCGCTCACCACTCGCGACATGTCGAGGAGGTCGTCGACGAGCCTGATCTGCGCGTTGACGTTGCGGACGATGACCTGAACCGCCCGCCGCGTCTGGGCCTCGCCGAGCTGACCGCGCTCGATGAGCGTCGCCCACCCGTGCACGGCGTTGAGGGGGTTGCGGAGCTCGTGCGAGAGGGTCGACAGGAACTCGTCCTTCGCGCGGTTCGCCGCTTCGGCCGCGGCGCGGGCCTCCTGGGCCTCCCGATAGAGTCGCCAGATCTCGATGGCGGCCGCGGTCTGATTGGCGGCGGCCATCGCGAACGAGAGGTCGGCCTTCCCGTAGCGCCGGCTCGATTCGGTGATGGCCAGGGTGATCGTGCCCAGGGCCCGCTCGTACGCGACGAGCGGCGCGATGATCCAGGACTTCGGCGCGAGCTGCCTTAAGAGCGCGAGATGCTCGGCGTTCAGCGCGACCGCGCTCAGATCGGCCTCGGTGACGCGCGAGACCAGCGCCGGCTGGCGTGTGCGCACCGCGGTCAGCGGTCCGTGCGGCGCATCGCTGTTGAAGCCGTATCGCGTGCGTATCTCGAAGACGAGCGCCTCCTTGGCGACGTCGACGTGCGCGCTGGCCGCGCGGTGAAGCGCGCCGTCCGCTTGCAGCAAATCTATCGTGCAGAGATCGCCGAGGACCGGCACGGCCAGGCGGACCACGCGGGGCAGCATGCGTTCGGAGTCGAGTGAGGAGCCGAGCAGCGCGCCGATCTCGGCGAGCACATCCGCCCGTCGCTCGACCCGCGGCGGCGCCATCCCTCGAGTCTCGCTCCGACGATGCGCGTTTGACAAGGCGAGAAGCGCCAAGACTCACGTCCGCCGCGAGGCGACTTCAGGCGCGCCGCGCGTCAAATCGGGAAAAGACCTTCAACGCGCGCGGAAAATCCCTGAGCGCGCGTCGATCGGCGCGCGGGCGGCCGGTGACCTCGCGTTTCCCTCCGCGAGGAGATGCGCCGCGCGGGCGCTCGTGCCTATGATCGAAATGACGCCGCTGAGCGTACCCGAGGGTTTCATCCGGATCTCGCGGCGATGCTTCGAATCGCGTCGCGAGAGCGACGCGCGAACCCGAGGAGGCCAACCGTGGACGCATGGACCCGACAGTTCCCCCTGGGAATCCTGTGCTGCATCGTGCTCGCGGCGTCGGCGCTGGGCTGCGCCAGCCGCGGCCCACTGGCTACGGCCAAGGTGACGCAAGCCGAACGGGCGGTGGACGACGCGCAGCAGGCCGGCGCGGCCGTCAGTGCGCCGGTCGACTTCCGGACGGCGCAGGACAAGCTCAAGGCCGCTCGGGAGGCCCTGGCGAAGGGCCGCCACGATCGCGCGATCCGTTCGGCCGAGCAGGCGGAGATCGACGGAGAGTACGCGCGCGCGGTGGCCGCCAATCAACGCGTCACTGGGATGTCCGAGGAGATCAGCCAATACATCAACGTGCTGCGCCAGGAGCTCCAGCGTTTGCCGAAGTAGACGAGCTCTGGCCGCGGAGGTGTCGTCGATGAGTCACCATATCGTTCAGCTCACGACAGTCGTTGCGGTGCTCCCTCTTGTATTCGCCGCCGGCTGCGCCTCATCGGATGCCAAGCGCGCCGCCCGGGCTCAGCTGGAGCGCGCCGAGGCCGCCTATCGACAAGCGCAGGCCGATCCCAGCGTGCAAACCTACGCGCCGCTGCGACTGATGGACGCGGAGAAGGCGCTGCAAGCGGCCCTGCAGGCCAAGGACAGCGACGACAAGGCGCACCTGGGCTATCTTGCCGAGCGGAGGGCGCAGCTGGCCTCGGTCATGGGAGCAACCGCCAAGACCGAACAGAACATGCAGCAGCTCCGGCAAGAGACCGCCGACGTCCTGCTGCAGAAACGCGACCGCGAGCTGACCGTGGCGCGGCGCGAGACGGACGTCAAGACGCGCGAAGCGGAGCAAGCGCGCCGCGCCGCGGAGGCTCGAGCGCGCGACGCGGAAGCGCGCGCCCGCGAGCTCGAGCAGGGTCGCCGTCAGACGGACGAGATCGACTCCAAGGCGGCCGCCCTCGCGAACGAGCTGCAAAATCTCAAGGCGCAGCGTACCGACCGTGGCGTCGTGCTCACGATCGGCGACGTGCTGTTTGCGGCCGGTAAGGCCGAGGTCGGACCCGGCGCACAGCGCAGCGTCGACAAGCTCGCGGACTTCCTCAAGGCGTACCCGAAGCGTACCGTGCTGATCGAAGGCCACTCCGACAACCTCGGTCACGAGGAGTACAACATCCGTCTCTCGCAACAGCGCGCCGAGGCCGTGAGAGACCTGCTCGTGGCCCGCGGCGTGGCCGTCCAGCGGATCCGCACCAAGGGTTACGGCTCAAAGTTCCCGATCGTGGACAACGAGAGCGCCGTCGGCCGACAGCAGAACCGGCGGGTCGAAGTGATCGTGCTGAACGAGGGGACGACCGCCGACGGCTCGTCGCAGTGAGCCCGGGCCGCCTCGTCAGCCGACGCTAGCTTGCGCCCCGCGATCACGGCGTCACCGCAGGCGGTCTGAGGCGCTGTAGCGCGTGCAGGCGGGAACCGCGGCCATCACCTGCGCGCGGCTGGCGGCGGGAAGCGGCTCACGGGCGAGCCATTCACAGAAACCCCCTGAGGGGTCGATGGCCCACTCGGCAACCACCTTCGTGACGTGGAGCCCTTCGGCCAGCTTGCGGTCGGCGAGAAAGCCGAACCTCGGAATGAACAGCTGCGCGAGGCTCGCCGCGATCCCGTCGTCGATGCGCACGTACGCCGTCAAGGTTGGCTGCACCAGATCCCCATCCGTCGCGAGATCCAGAACCGTCAGCGCGCTACCGCTGATTCTGCCGAGGATGGGACCGGTGTGTTCTCCGCGTGAAAGGATCACGCGGCGGCGTCCATCCCGTCGCAGCACATGCGAGAAGCCTCGGGCGCCGTCGCCATCGTCCGCGCGATAGCGGTCGCCGTCGAGCGGCTGGATGTGATAGCTCGCGACACGTCTGAACCGCGCAGCCGCCGCGGTCACGTCCGGCGCGTCGATGAACGCGGTGTAGAGCTGGATCGGGACGCGCGCGGTGGGCCCGTTCACCGTGCGGCTGAGTGTTGGTTGATCCCAGACGCGCTCGACGGCCGCGGACACTTCAGGCGAGAACGCCGCGCGCGCGCCGAGGACAGGTGGCCACGGGGCGACCGCGGCGCCTTCTGAATCCGCCGCGAGGGCCAAAACCAGCATTGCCGCTGCGAAGAGTCCCTGTGTCGGCTTCATGATCTCCGAATCCGGTTTTGCCCTTACTCCCCTTTGGGATGCCCGATCGGCCGGACACGATACAGCGGGACCGCAGAATCCCCAGGGGGGTTCTCGACGTCAAAAACGACGATGAAGCTTGCTATTGGAATCGTCGTCATCCTGCTCGCGATCGCTTCGCTACTCGCCGTGCCGCTGGTCGCGCACCACGAGTGGGCGTCGCCCGATTGCGCGAGCCACATCGTCGTGGTCACGGGCCCCGACGGCAGTCCGATCGAATGCGTCTGCCTCGACGGCGCCCTGTCGACCTGCTTCAACCCGGGGCCGTAGCGCGATGACTCGAATCGTTGCTCTCGCGCTGTTACTTCTGGCGATCGGCGCCCCGCTCGGGGCCGTCGGCGCGGAGCCGAACACGGACGACGTCATCGACAACGCCGCCGCGCACTAGCTCCGCGCACGCGAGCCGCCGTGCGCCGATCGGGTCAACGCACGGCGCCGCGTCAGTTCGAGCTGTCTGATCCAGCCGCCGTCGCCGGCGCAGCGCTGTCTCGATGGAATCTCACCATCACGGCCGACTGGATGGCGGGGTCGCTGGCGACCCCGTACAGCGTGTCGCCCGAGCGGACGAGCGTGAGCCACGGCCACGGCCCAACCTCGTTGCGCAGCGTGACGAGCTTCTCGTTCGCCACCACGGTTCCAGCCAGGCTCGATGCCCTGGCGAGGTTGTTCCCAGCCCGACCGGGCGTCACCGTCGCCGTGAAGGTTCCGTCTTCCCGTATCTGCAGGCGCAGGTTCGCCTCGTCGTCGTACAGGGAGGGCGCGACCCAGTTCAAGGAACCGCTCCACGTTCCGACCAGCTCGCTGTCGGGCCGCAAAGCGCCCGAGCCCGGCGGAGGCGAAACAGGGCCAAGCCCGGCGCAGCCCGTCAGCAGCGTCAACGCCGTGATGGCGCAGAGCCTTGCGGTGAGAGTGTGGTGCTGCATAGCAACCTCCTCTCCTGCTCGAGACGAGACACCGCCGACCGCCGATGCTCGGACTCGGGCCGTCCGAGCCGTCCGATTGGTCCGAGCGATAGCGCTTTGCCGAGCAATCGGCAGCTCGGACTGTACGGCGCCGATCAGGCTGCGCGCTTCGCGCCAGGGCTGCGTCGCCGCGGTGGCCGCAGAATCGATTGGCCCTCCGGATCCCGGCGCAATTCAGACACCGGCACGATGCGAACGATCGTCCCGTTCGCATCGAGAATCCTCACCGGCCCGAACGGCTCATCGTTCAACGGCAGCATGACTCGGTCGTGGGCGATGTGGCCATTGCTTCTCGCCTCCTTGCACGACCTTCAGATGCACGATCGGGCGCTCGGCGATTCCGACCTGGCGGGGAGCCGACCGTTGAACGCCGCAACGCCCCGAGGCGTGAAGGCCCCGGGGCGTTGCACGGATGGGCGTCTACCGTCTGTTCGCCTCGCTCGACTCGCGAATCGCACTCCTCGCCCTACGCTCGAGGTCGGGCGGCACGGTTTGCATGTTGTGATCGCGCTTCGCGTGCTCGGCTGCCTTGCGCATCACCTCGTCGTCGTCCTTCCCCTTCGCGACGAAGCTACAGTCCGGCATGCCAACGTCTTTGCAATGAAACTCCCGCATTGACGCACCTCCTACCTCCAGCATGCTCCCGCGGCGTGTCGCGCACGTCGGGCGGATACCTGAAAAGGAGGCAGGGTCTATCAGGTAGCGCGCAACCGAAGGCAAGAGCTCGCAATTCCGGGGAATGTGCCCGGCTAGTTTGTGATCGCGACCTCGGCAGCCAACGTATAGCCTTTGAGCAGCTTCAGCTGCCGGCGATCCGAGAAATCGATCGGCGTGTATTCATTCGACGGCAACCCGGCGGGAAACTCCGGCAAGAGGCCCATCGCCTGATAGCCTTCGGCCACGAGCTCCGAGCAGAACAAGCTCGAGAGGTCTTCGCCGCTGCTCGCCCCTCCAATGCCGTCATAGGCAGCCTTCAGCAGCTCGATCTGACTCCGCTCGTAGGGCTTTCTCGACAGCTCCTTTCTCACCTCGGCCAGCTTCTGATTCATCGCATCCGAGATCGCCTTGTTCAGCAGCCGAATCGTCACTTCCCCCTCGTAGGTCGTGATCCGTTGGCTCATAGGAACGAGCTGAACGCCCTTCGTCGCGGTTCGCGTCTCGATATCAGGGATGTTGCTCAGCGTCGTCGATTCCCACAGCAGAACCATACGATCGAACTCTTCCATGATCACCACCATGCCGACGTGTGACCACTTCCCTCCCGAGAACAGCTTGATGATGTTCGAAACGGCGCTCTTTCCAGAAAACAGAACGATGTCCCCGGTCTTCAGTTGTGGCCGCATGTCGTTATAGGTCGGCATCGTGTCCTCCCGGACGCTGTCGCAGACGTCAGCGTCACCACGAAGTCTCCGGAACGCTTCTGCGCCGTGCACGCGGGATCGCTTCCCACGTGCCGCAGTCGGTCACAGGCATGCGCGACAATCCATGGCGGCAACGCGCGCAGTCAAGTGGGAAGCGAGTCGTGGCACGAAACCGTTACGGTCCTGTCCAGGGAGTCAGCAGTCCCATCTCTTGACGCCCATGTCGGCGTGACGAGTGAGACGCGACGGTTTGGGCGCTGAGCTGGGGTGCTAGGGAACGAGCTCGCGCTGCCGCGCCGCGTTCTTCATCGCGGCGTCGAGCGCCGACAGATCGACAATCCGGAACGTGACCCAGAAGAGGCCCGCGCTGACCGCGACAATGAGCGCGATCCCGAGCCAGCGGCGCATGGGCGGCCGTCGGATCATCGTCTCGCGTCCCCGGACTGCGCCACGCCCCGCGCGCACGCCGGCAGCGCGGCCATGACCCGCGCGCGCCGGGCAGCCGGAATCGGCTCTGCCGCGAGCCATTCGCAGAAGCCTCCGGATGGGTCGACCGCCCATTCGGCGACGACCGCCGTGATCCGCAGCCCCTCGGCCAGCTTCCGATCAGCCAGGAAGCCGAGGCTCGAAATCAGCGCGCGCGCGAGGGTGGCCGCGACGCGGTCGTCGATGTGGACATAGGCCCTCATCACCGGCTCGACCGAGTCTCCGTGCTGCTCGAGGTCGAGAACGCTCAGCGCGCTGCCGCTGATCGTCCCTAGGAACAGGCTCGTGTGCTCTCCCTGAGACAAGATGACGCGCCGCTGTCCCTCGCGGCGGAGCACCTGCGTGATTCCGCGGCCGCCGTCGCCGTCGTCGCCTCGATAGCGATCTTCGCCGAGCACCTGAACCTGGTAGCTCGCGAGCTTCTTGAATCGGGCGGCCGCGGCCGTCACCTCCGGCGTGTCGACGAATGCGAGGTACACGCCAGGGGGAACGTGGGCGACAGGCCCGTTCACCGTCCGGCTGAGCGTGGGCTCGAGCCAGACTCGCTCAATGGTCGCGGAGAGCTCCGGCGAGAAGGCCTCTCGCGCTCCCAGGAGCGGCGGCCACGGCCGCGCCGGCACACCCGCGGCCTCCGCCGAGAGCGTCAGCAACAGCGTCGCCGCCGCCAGGAGCCCCTGTGTCTCACCGCCACGCTTCACGTCCAACCCAATCCTTGAGATTTCCACCAACCCTTGAGATGCGCCGCCGCCGCCGTTCGGACGCAGATCAGAACGCGCGAGAGCCGCGCGCCGGCGCCCGGAGCGAATCGCTCGGCTTGTCTCCGCCGGCTGAGAGCCACTGCATCATCGCCTCGCCGTCGTCGTCCGCGATCAGCAACACGATGTAGATCCGATCGTCGACGATGCGTGCGTGCTGCAGGGTCACGAGCGTTGGCTCGAAGGCGATGGCGTGGCGAATGACGTCGCCGATCGCCGAGTCGAGGGCGCTCTTGAGCTGTTCTCCGTCTGCAGCGCTCGCGACTGGAATCGAGATCGTGATCTCAACGAGGTACGCCGACGCCGAACTCGCCGACATCGCGACGGCGAGACCGATCAGTGCCGCCAGCACGCCTTTCATGTCGCCTCTCTCTCCAACGGCTCTCGGATGCGGATATCGCTCAGTCTTCCCTTGAGACGGCGGGCGAACCGGCGAGGATATTGCCGATTCCTGCCAAATTCAGAACGGATGCGTGTCACGGAACCGCGGCAGGGCGCGCGACGTCTAAAGGTGCGGAAGGCTCCAGCGCCGCTGACCGTCGGGCCCGAAAGCGAATCTCGGTGACGCCCCGTTGCGTGGTTCGCCGCGTGATGTCGACGGACCGAGTGAGCAGGCGGATCATGCGACCGTTGCTGGCCAGGACGTCAGCGCGGAAGTCCAAAACGCCGCATCGCTCGGCCGCGTGCAGAAGGGTCCGCAGCAGAATCGGCCCGAGCCCCAACCCTTGCCACGCATCCTCGACTACGAGCCCGACCTCGGCGGTGGCCGGCTCCTCGGTCGGCTCACAGCGGGCGACACCGATCACTGTGGGGACAGCGTTGCCGTATGGCTCTGCGACGATCGCGATCCGTCGGCGAAAGTCGACGTTCGCGAAGTGGCGCGCCAGGTCCGGCGGTAAGGCCTTCATCCGGCTGAAAAAGCGCCGGTAGATCGTTTCGGCGCTGAGGCGCGCGTGGAACGCCACCAGCCGTGGCGCGTCGTCCGGGCGAATGGGCCGCAGGACCACAAGCGCGCCGTTACGCAACGCGACGGTCCGTTCCACCTCCCGCGAGCTCTCGAGAATCTGGTTGCCCATGGCCTCTCCACTTTTACGATGCGAGCCGGCCGGCCATGGACGCCTCCGAGCAAGAACGCGAACGGCGTTCCAAGCGTCCCGCAGGCTTGCACCTCGCCACGCCACCTCAGACATCCCAAGAAGCGAGGGGAGGAGGCATCCCGATGAGCTACGCACTCGCTTTCGCGTTGTTGCTGATGGCGGCGACCGCACCGCTTGCGCGCGCCGCATACGCCGAGCCAAATACCGACGACGTCACCGAGCCTCAGCTCGCGTGGGGCGGCACGACGCCGTCCGGCGCGATCTTCGACCATCTCAACGACTCGATGACGCGTCCGGTACCGCAGGTGCCGTCGCCGATGGTTCCGGTACCCGAGTCGACCTGGGTCCCGGACCGCTACGTTCCCGCCCCGCGGGCTGGCGGTCTGCTCATGGTGCCCGGCCACTGGGAGCGCCCGCTCTCGGACCACGAGGTGTACACGCCGCCCTTGACCGGGCGCGGGCCGAACGGCAACAGCATCGAGTTCCCGGCCGGCGTTCGACCACCGGTAAACGAAAGGCAAGTCCCATGACCACGAACGCTCGACGGATCGTCTCGGCCGGGCTGCTCGCGCTCACCGCGGTGGCAACCACCGCCTGCGGCGCGCTGAACAGCCCAGCCCTGACGCCGTCGGCAAGCACGACCACTCTGACGCAGGGCTGGGAGCACTGGTTCAGCCTCGAATGGACGGTCGAGTCCGAGGGCCGTGGAGAGAACCGCATTCGCGGCTACATCACCAACACGCGGGGCGAAGCAGCCGAGCCGCTCCGCCTGCTCGCGCAGGCTCTCGACCCGGCGGGCGCGATCGTCGGCCAGCGGATCGCGTGGGTCCCCGAAGGCGTCGGCGGAATGGAGCGCGCCTACTTCCAGGTCGGGCATCTGCCTGTCGCCGATCACTACCGCGTCTCGGTGTGGGACTACTCGTTCCTGCAGGCCGACGCGGGCGCCGAGCGGCCGTGAGAGGCTAGCGTTCGGGCGGCCAGGGCTCGCGGCCATCCGCCGGGCGCCCCCCGCCCGCGCTGCTGCGCCAGTTGACACGCGTATCCGCTCCCGCCCGCCAGGCGGGCAGCGGCATCAGCAGGTAGTCCGAGAGCGCGCTGACGAACGGCTCGTACATCCGGCGCATCTCGCCGAGCTTGTCGTCCGCGCCCGCGCTCGCGTCGACGACCACGCCGGCGGCCTCGAGCCCCGTACGAAGCTTGGCGAGGTCGGATGCCGGCAGTCGGTCCTGCGCCGGCTCGACGGGCCGGCGGCTGAGCACCTGCGCCAGGTCCACGACTGCGTGACGGGCCATCGCGAAGGTCAACCTCGCCTGCCGCGCGCTGGGGCTCGGGATGCCCGAGATCATCAGCGCCGTGGTGTCGAGGATGGTGGTCAGCGCCGACAGCCACGATTGATTGTCGTGCTGCGAGCGGTAGTAGGACAGTACGGGATAGGAGAGGTGAGATTCCAGCACTTCGGCACTCCAGTGCTCCCACTCGTGGAGCAACGCCATCAGCGCCGCCTGGTCGTTCCATTCGCCGCGCAGCAGCTCCTCTGCGCTCGGCGGCGAGCCCGCGCGGGCGTCGAGCAAGGTGATATTCAGCTCGCGTCGCGAGAACGATTGGTACAGCACCGGGAGATAGCCGATCACGAGCGCGAGGAACGCGAAGCCGATGCCGGCTTCGATCACGACGAGGACACGCCCCGCGGGCGACGCCGGCGTGACGTCTCCAAGGCCGAGGGTGAAGAAGGTCTCGCCGCTGAGATAGAGATGGTCCGCGAACGACCCGCCTCCGCGCACGTTGAGGGCGGTGCCGGTCTGGAGCACGGCGAATGCCGTGACAAGGCTCGCCGCCCACACGGCCATCAAGATGAGCATCGACAGCGGCCCGAAGAAGCTCAGGTACGTCTCGCGCCGGCCGCCCGGGCGCATGCGGCGGGCCAGCACCGACCAGATCCGCCAGGTCACCCGATAGAACATCCGGGTAGGCCGTAGCCGCCGTGTCACGCGTCGCGGCAGAACGAGCGCCTCGAACGCGTCCCACATGATGACGACCGCCCAGAGGGCGCCGGCCGCCGCGATCAGCAAGCCCATGTAGAGCTTGAGATGCGGAGCCGGGCCTCGGCGGTTCTCGGACCGAGCGGGCTAGGCTCGTCTGGAATCTGCTCCCACACCGGGCGACCTGAAACCACTCGAAGGTGACTGCCATCCCAAGCTGCGAAAAGGGGAACAGCGATGACGGACAACGATCAGATCCGACGCCTTCTCAAGGCAGAGCTCGACGGTATCGCCGCCCGGCTGCACCGGGGCAGCGAGGCGCCCGGTGCCGGAGTCGACGGCGGGAATTTCCTCGACGTTGCCCAGGGCCTGGAGCGCCTGGAGCAAGAGAATCTCATCAGCTCGCGTCTGATGGGGCAGGCCAGGCGCCTGCAGGTCGCATTGGAGCGCGTGAACAACGGTGACTATGGCGTCTGCTCCGAGTGCGGAGCGTCGATTCCGCCCAGGCGACTACTTGCGGTGCCCGACGCGACCACGTGCGTCGCGTGCCAGGATCAGCTCGAGCACAGCGGCGCGGTCATGCGCAGCGCGACGAACGGCGACGCGGACGAGTGAGGTGCGTGAGCCGCGGCTCGATCGAGCCGCGCCGCGATGCCTGAGGCGATCGGGTCCGGGTCGGTCGGACGAGGCGCGATCAGAAGCCGAAGCTGCTCAAGCCTGGATGGTCATCGGGCCGACGGCCGAGCGGCCAGCGAAACTTCCGGTCTTGCTCCTTGATCGGTAGGTCGTTGATGGATGCATGACGCGCGATCATCAGCCCGTGGCTGTCGAATTCCCAGTTCTCGTTGCCGAACGAACGAAACCAGCTCCCGGCGTCGTCATGCCACTCGTAGGCAAAGCGCACGGCGATGCGATTGTCTTGAAAGGTCCACAGCTCCTTGATCAGTCGGTAGTCGAGCTCGCGGTCCCACTTGCGACGGAGAAACGCCACGATCTGCTCTCGGCCGATGATGAACTCGGCCCGGTTGCGCCAGCGGCTCTGCACGCTGTAGGCGAGCGCGACGCGCTCGGGGTCGCGCGTATTCCAGCCGTCCTCGGCCGCGCGCACCTTCTGGATCGCTGTGTCGAGCGTGAACGGTGGCAGTGGGGGCCGGGTCTCGATGCTCTCGGCCGCGCGATCGGTGAGCCTCGCCATGCGACGTCCTCCCAGGCGCCGACAACGATGCCGGCCGGCGCGCGCCCCTTCAGCGGCGGTTGCTTACCCCCTGTTGGGATGCGCGAAGAGCGGCATTGGGTTTCAGATCTGAGCCAGTCGACCAGGCGGTAACCCGGCCGCCGCCCGTCGCGTCGTTAAGACATGTGGATCGTGAGGGTCGCCCTGGACCGCCCGTACACCTTCATTGTCCTGGCGCTCCTGATCCTGTTGGCGAGCCCGGTGCTGATTCTCCGGACACCGACCGACATCTTCCCGAACATCGACATTCCGGTGATCGCGGTGGCCTGGCAGTTCACCGGCCTGAACCCGGAGGAAATGGAAGGCCGGATCACGACGCAGTTCGAGCGCGTGCTCACCACGACCGTCGACAACATCGAGCATCTCGAGTCGACCACGGTCAACGGGCAGGCGATGATCAAGATCTTCCTGCAGCCCAACGCCCGCCTGGACACGGCGAACGCTCAAGTGACGGCGGTGTCGCAGACGATCCTGCGCCAGCTGCCGGCCGGGACCCAGCCGCCCCTCATCATCAACTACAGCGCCTCGACGGTACCGATCCTGCAGCTCGCGCTGTCCGGCCTATCGGAGTCCGAGCTGAACGACGCCGGCCAGAATTTCTTGAGGACGCAGCTCGTCACGGTGCCGGGAGTGTCGATCCCCTATCCCTTCGGCGGCAAGCAGCGGCAGGTCATGGTCGACCTGGACACGCGCCTGCTGCAGGCCAAGGGGCTCTCACCCGCGGACGTCGTGACCGCGCTCGGTCAGCAGAACATCGTGCTGCCGTCCGGCACGGCCAAGATCGGGCAATTCGAGTACGACGTCGCCATGAACGCGAGCCCGCGGACCGTGGCCGAGCTCAACGACCTCCCGATCAAGGTGGTCAACAACTCGCCGATCTACATCGGCGACGTCGCCCACGTGCGCGACGGCTTCGCGCCCCAGACGAACGTCGTCCGGCGCGACGGCAACCGTGGCACGCTCGTCACGATTCTCAAGGCGGGGACCGCGTCCACTCTCGACGTCGTGGCCGGCATCCGCGCGCTGCTGCCGCGCGTGATCCCGACCTTGCCGCCTCAGCTCAAGATCGCACCGCTGGCCGACCAGTCGATCTTCGTGCGGGCGGCGGTGAACGGCGTCATCCGGGAGGCGGTGATCGCCGCGTGTCTGACCGCGGTGATGATCCTCCTCTTCCTCGGAAGCTGGCGGAGCACGTTGATCATCGCGATCTCCATTCCGCTGTCGATCCTGACGTCGGTCAGCGTGCTGAGCTTGCTCGGCGAGACGATCAACATCATGACGCTCGGCGGCCTGGCGCTCGCCGTCGGCATCCTGGTGGACGACGCGACCGTCACCATCGAGAACATCGAGCGGTACCTCGAGGAGGGGCGCGACGGCCACGAGGCGATTCTGCAGGGCGCGGCTCAGATCGCCGTGCCGGCGCTGGTCTCCACCCTCTGCATCTGCATCGTGTTCCTGCCGATGTTCTTCCTCGGCGGCGTCCCCCGGTACCTGTTCGTACCGCTGGCGGAGGCGGTGGTCTTCGCGATGCTCGCGTCCTACATCCTGTCGCGCACGCTCGTGCCGACGCTCGCCATGTACTTGCTGAGGCGGACGACCGCCGATAGCGCGCCGACGCGAAACCCGCTCGCGCGCTTCCAAGCGGCGTTCAATGGAACGTTCGAGCGCGCCCGTCTCGCCTACCGCGGGCTGCTCACGCGGCTGGTCGGCCGGCGGCTCGTCTTCATCCCGGTATTCCTGGTGATCTGCGCGTGTGCGTTCCTCCTGGCACCGCGACTCGGCACGAACTTCTTCCCGGACACCGACAGCGGGCAGTTCATGCTTCACCTGCGTGCGCAGACCGGCACGCGCATCGAGGAGACCGCACGGCTGACGGACGTCGTGGAGGACGCGATCCGGCGGGAGATCCCGGCCGACGAGATGGACGTCATCCTCGACAACATCGGGCTGCCCTACAGCAGCATCAACTGGATGCACAGCGCGTCCGGCGTCATCGGCGCCGGCGACGCGGACATCCTCGTCTCGCTGAAGCCCGAGCATCGTCCGACTCAGGACTACGTCCGCGCCTTGCGCCAAAAGCTGCCGGAGCAGTTCCCCGGTGTCACGTTCTACTTCCTGCCCGCCGATATCGTGACGCAGATCATCAACTTCGGCCTTCCCGCGCCGATCGACATTCAGATCGAGGGCGCGGATGTCCAGGGCAATCGGCAGGTCGCCAACGCCATGCTGGACGAGCTGCGTCGGGTGCCGGGACTGGTCGATCTTCGAGTGCATCAGCGCTTCGACTATCCGAAATTCGACGTCGCGCTGGACCGCACCAGGGCGGGACAAGCCGGATTCACCACCCGGGATGTCGCCGGCAGCTTGCTCGTCTCGCTGAGCGGCAGCTTCCAGACGACACCGACGTTCTTCCTGAACTGGCAGAACGGGGTCAGCTACAACCTGGCCACCCAGACTCCGCAATATCGGGTCCAGTCCCTGCACGACATCGAGAACATCCCGCTCACGTCCCCCGGCGGCGGCGCGCGCGCGGGCATCCTGGCCAACGTCGCGTCGATCTCGCGCGCCAGCGAGATGGCCGTGGTGTCGCACTACAACATCCGGCGCGTCGTGGACATCTACGGCGCCGTGCAGGACCGCGACCTCGGCGCGGTCGGCCGCGACATCACCAAGATCGTCGACGCCCACCGCTCGAGCTTGCCGAGGGGCAGCTTCCTCACGGTCCGGGGCCAGCTCCAGACCATGCGGACGTCGTACTTCGGGCTCTTTGCCGGGCTCGGCTTCTCGATCGTCCTCGTCTACCTGCTGATCGTCGTGAACTTCCAGTCGTGGCTCGATCCCTTCATCATCATCACGGCGCTGCCGGCCGCTCTGGCCGGGATCGTGGTCTTTCTGTTCCTGACTGGAACGACCTTGAGCGTCCCCGCCCTGATGGGAGCCATCATGAGCATCGGCGTTGCGACAGCCAACAGCATCCTGGTGGTAGCCTTCGCCCGGGAGCGGCTCGACGAGCACGGAGACGGCACAGCCGCGGCCATCGAGGCCGGCTTCACACGGTTCCGTCCCGTGCTGATGACAGCACTCGCCATGATCATCGGTATGGTCCCGATGGCGCTGGGCTTCGGTGAGGGCGGCGAGCAGAACGCGCCGCTGGGCCGCGCCGTGATCGGCGGCCTCTTGTGCGCCACCGTCGCCACGCTCGTCTTCGTGCCGTCGGTGTTCGCGTTGCTGCACGCGCGGCGTCCGTCCGCGCCCAGGTCATGAACACCGATCACGGATCGGATCCGGCGGGCGGTCCCGCACCGACCGGTCCGGACGCACGCCAGCGCCCGGGGAAAACCGGCCCCCTCATGATGCTCGGCCTCGCCGTGGTGGCGGGCGGGCTCGGGCTCGGAGTCTACTCGGGGTTCCGGGCTCGGAGCACGGCGGATGCCACACTGAAGCGGACCACCGCGGACGCGGCCGTCTCGGTCGTGGACGTGATCTCGCCCACGTCTACCGCGTCGACACAGGAAATCCGCCTGCCGGGCACGACACAGGCTTTCACCGACGCGCCGATCTTCGCCCGCACGAACGGCTACGTGAAGCGTTGGTATTTCGACATCGGCGCGCACGTGAAGGAGGGTCAGCTCCTCGCCGAGATCGAGACCCCCGAGGTCGATCAGCAGCTCGAGCAGGCGCGGGCCGATCTCGAGACAGCGCGGGCGAATCTGAAACAGGCCCAGATCACGGCCGATCGCTGGCGCGCGCTGCTCGAGACCGACTCGGTCTCCAAGCAGGAGACGGACGTGGCCGTGAGCGCGCTCAGCGCGACGAAGGCCACGGTGGATTCGAATCTCGCCAACGTCCGCCGGCTCGAGCAGCTGCAGGCGTTCGAGAAGATCTACGCGCCGTTCGACGGCGTCATCACCGCGCGCAATGTGGACATCGGGGTCTTGGTCAACGCGGGATCGACCACGACCTCAGGCCGAGAGCTCTTCCACATGGCGGCCATCCAAACGCTGCGCGTGTTCGTGGCCGTTCCCGAGGTGTATTCGCGAGCGGCCCGCCCCGGCGGCAGCGCCACGCTCACGCTGGACGAGTTTCCCGGCCGGTCGTTCGAGGGCAAGCTCGTGAGGACCGCCAACGCGATCGACCTCACCTCGCGGACGTTGAACGTCGAGGTGGACGTCGACAATCCGCGCGGCGAGCTCTTGCCCGGGGCCTACGTGTTCGTTCACCTCAAGCTGCCGCGACAGATCGCGACCGTCACGGTTCCCGTCAACACGCTCCTTTTCCGCGCCGAGGGGCTTCAGGTGGCGGTGGTCCGCGATGGGAAGGCGCAACTGGTTCCAATCACGATCGGGCGCGACTACGGCACCTCGGTCGAGATCACCGCCGGTATCCAGCCCACCGACCAGGTGATCGTGGGGCCTTCGGACTCGCTCACCAGCGGCACACGCGTGCGCCTCGCGGCCGCACCCCCCGGAGCCAAACCGTGAGGCGCCGGCTCGCCGGCCTGGCCGCACTGCTCGTGCTCGCGCTCGGCGGCTGCATGGTCGGCCCTGACTACGTGAAGCCGTCGGCGCCCGTGACGCCGACCTACAAAGAGCTGGACGGCTGGAAGCTCGCGGAGCCGAGCGATGCCCTGCCGCGCGGCCGCTGGTGGGAGATCTTCGGCGACCCCGAGCTCAACGCGCTCGAGGAGCAGATCGCCGACGCCAACCAGAATCTGAAGATCGCCGAAGCGCGGTTGCGCGCGGCGCGCGCGCTGGTCCGCTTCAATCGCGCCGCGTTGTTTCCCACGATCTCGACCACCGCCGGCGCCGCCTCGCTCCGCCAGTCTGAGAACGGGCCGTTCGTCTCGCCCAGCGCGAAGACGGGGAGTAGCGGCGACGTGCTGCTCTCGCTCGACATGTCGTACGAGATCGACCTGTGGGGTCGGATCCGCCGCTCGGTCGCAGCCGCCCGTGAAGAGGCCCAGGCCACCGCCGGGGATCTCGAGACCGCGCGGCTCAGCCTGCAAGCCGAGCTGGCCTTCGACTATTTCGAGCTTCGGGCCGCCGACGCCCAGAAGCAGCTCCTCGACGAGACGGTCAAGGCCTTCGAGGCAGCGCTTCAGCTCACGAACAATCGCTACCAGGGCGGCGCCGCGCCGAAGTCCGACGTGGCGCAGGCGCAGACGCAGCTCGACACCACGCGGGCGCAGGCCACCGATATCGCGGTGCAGCGCGCCCAGTTCGAGCACGCGATCGCCACCCTGATCGGTGTGCCGCCCGCCGCCTTCGGCCTGCCCGCCCGTCCGCTCGACACCCGAGCGCCGAACGTTCCCGTCGGGGTACCGTCTCAGCTTCTCGAGCGGCGGCCGGATATCGCGGCCTCCGAGCGTCGTGTGGCCGAGGCCAACGAGCAGATCGGCATCGCGAAGGCCGCCTACTTCCCCGCCGTGGTGCTGAATGCCTCGGTCGGGTTCGAGGGCAGCTCGTTCGGAAACGCTCTGAACGCGTCGAGCCTCCTGTGGGCGGTCGGCGCGTCGATCACACAGACAATTTTCGACGGTGGACGGCGAGGAGCTGTGTCGGACGTAGCCCGCGCCGGCTACGACGCGACCGTGGCCGCCTATCGCCAGACGACGCTGAACGCCTTCCAGCAGGTCGAGGACAATCTGGTCGCCCTGCGTGTCCTCGAGCAGGAATCGCAAGAGCAGCGGCGCGCCGTCGAGTCAGCCCAGGAATCGCTGCGGCTCTTTACCAATCGGTACCGCGGTGGGGTCGACAACTACTTGCAGGTGATCACGGCGCAGACCGTGACGCTCACGAATCAACGCACCGAGATCGATATTCTCCGGCGCCGCATGGGCGCCAGCGTGCTCCTGGTGAAGGCTCTCGGCGGCGGGTGGGATGCGGCTGAGCTGACGAAGTCGGGGCAGTAGCCGCGCCGCAGCTCAGGCCGCGCCGGGGCGCTGCAAGCCCGAAGCGGTGATGATGTCTGGTGGCGCGGTCGGCGATTGGCTCGGGGAGGCTGCGCTTGGACCGGCCGGCTTCTCCGTGGACGGGTGCGCCGGGTGTGCCGCTGTGCGATAGGCGCGCGGTGTTTGCCCGGTCGAACGGTGGAACACGGTCGTGAAATGGCTCGCCGTCCGAAAGCCCACCGCCTGCGCGATCGAGGCGATCGAGGCGTCACCGGTCTCCAGCAGCTGCTTTGCCCGCTCGATCCGCCTTCCAACGACGAAGCGATGCGGCGACACCCCCGTGCTCTGCTTGAACAGCCGCGCGAAGTGGAACGCGCTCATGTGCGCGAGCGCGCTCAGCTCTGATAACGGCAGCCCGCGGGCAGAGTTCGCGTCGATGTGGTCCAGCACGCGGCGGAGTACGCTTCCGGGCAGGCCGTTGGCTGGGGGTGTGGCGTCTTCGGGGTTGGTCGGGCTCGCGTCTGTCATGGTCCTGGTCAGCGCTTGCTTCTCTTGGGATGCATCACGGAGGGTTCAGGAGTCAGGGCAAAACTTCGGATCCTGCTCGGACGGGCGGGCTAAACACGAAAGCGCGGCAGAGCGCCGCGCCTCGTATCGGCGTGTTTTGAATGGCGGGCTCGACGGGACTTGAACCCGCGACCTCTGGATTGACAGTCCAGTGTGCTAACCAGGCTGCACCACGAGCCCGCTAAACGGATCAGCTATTTAGCGTCCGAGATTCTATCACGCTGTGGAGGGCCCGGGCTGAGATTGTGCCCGGAGCGGGCGGGCCACCAAGCGGCTACGCGCGCTTCACCGCGACGCGCTCGTGCGCGCCCCAGCTGCGCTCCTCGACGACGGCCGGCTGGTCCGCCCGTCGCACGCGCACGTGCGCGGTCTTCCCGCCAGCCGTCGTGTGCGGGCGGCCGACCACTTCCCACTCGCCGGTTTCGTCGGAGATTCGGTCGCCGATCTGAAGCTGCATCGGCAGAATTCGCGTCGCGGACGCGGACGACGACTCGCGCGCGGCCGAAGGCCCGCGTGTGCCCGGGAGCGGAGGCTGATCGCTGGCGTCCTTCTCGCGCTTCTTGCCCGATTTAGCTTTGGCCATGCGGCCTGTCCTCTCTAACACGCTAGCGCGTCAGAACGTCCCGCCGCCTCCACCGCCCGCGCCGCCCCCGGATGACCCGTTCGAGAAACCGCCGCCGCCCGTCGAGCCGACGCCGTCGGCATAGCCACGCCGCGTTGTGAGGATCGCCTCCTCCGCGCGCCGCGCGAACGAAGTCAGATCGTGGGCGAAGCTCGGCAGCGAGAAATCGCCGCGACCGACATACCACGACGGGGCGGCAACTCGCAGCCCCTGGAAATTGAAGATCCAGCGTTCGCTGACGCCGAGCGCGATGGCCCACGGCAGCCACCGATGGAACGTGTCGGCCGGCATCCGTTCGAGGCGGTCCTTCTCCGCGCGCTCGAGGAATTCCTGAAAGCCTCGCACCTGCGCCAGGCGCTGCACACCCGTCCACGTCTTGTGCGGCATCACCCAGCCCCAGCCGACGAAGATCAGCCCGCTCAGGACCACGCCGATGCGGAGCCAGGGCTCGTAGATCTCGAGCCACGTCGGCGCGAAGATTGGCAAGATGAAGCCGGCGACGGCAGTGATCGCGCCGGCCAGCATCCATCCGGAACGGACGCGGGCCGGCGAAGCGGGAAAGAGGCCGTTCTCAACCATCAGACGGTAGAGGCGATCGCGGATCGGCGGGAACACGTTCTCGTAGTCGCGCCGCACCTCGGAGAGCAGGCGCATGTTGATCGCCCAGTCGGCGCCGAAGACTTTCGCCAGCAGGAACAGCTCGAAGTCGTTCAGCTCCGGATCGCCGCCGACCGGCTTGAGCCGTTTGAACATGAAATCCTGCGAGCCGAACGCGGTCGTGATCGGCTCGATCGAAAGATAGCCGCGCTCGGCGAGATCGACGACTGTCGCGATGACGTCGCGCGGATGGGCGCGCTCGTCGATGAGCGCGCCCGCCTCGGCCGGAATCATGTCCGTGGGCGGCTCGTACTCCGGCTTCACCGAGCGCTTGCCGCCGGGATCGCGTCCGAACGCCCACCAGACAAAAGCGCCCCAGATCAACGCCAGCACGGGTAACCCGAGCGGCCAGAAGTCGGCGATGAGCCATCCGGCTCGGCGCAGCTCCGAGGGGCGTTCGACGTGGCCGTTCGGCCAGCCGACCAGCACGGTGATGCCCTCGCGCGGCCGCAACGCGCGAGTCGTCTTGAATCGCCAGTAGCCCTGCACACGATCGACCGCGTAATCGCGTCCGACCGCGCCGAGCCCACCCGTGTAGGCGAGCGTCCTCACGTCGGCGTCGCCGACGCTCGACGGCAAGGTCACGAACACCTCCGCGTCGCGGATCGGCACCTGCCACTCGGTGCCGGTCGCGTTCCAGTAGAGCTCGTCGTGGTCCTCATAGTCGAACACGCCGCGGCGCACGCGATAGACGACGCTGACGGTCTTCTTGGTGTCGACGGCACCCGGCACCCAGGCTTTGATCACGACCGAGTGGTTGGGATACGAGACCTGGGTCCGGAGCAGCTGATTCGCCTCGTCGTAAGCGCCGATGCCGCTCAGGACCAGCGGGAACTCGAGCCCGTCGCGCACGTAGCGCAGCGGGATCCGCCGGAACACGCCCTGGTGCGCGCCGCGGAAGTCGAAGGTGATGTCCTCGCGCACGATGAGGCTGCCGTCGGCGTTGACGACGAGGCTCGCGACGAAGCTGTCGATCGAGAACTGTCCCCGCGTCTGCGCCGCGGCCGGAGCCGCGGTCGCCAGCACGAGGGCCAGCGCGAGGATCCGGCCGATGCGTTCAGCTCCCGAGCGCGACGCGCGGAACCTGACGCTCTTCGGGGCGGTCGAGCTCGAAGTACTCCCGTTTGGCGAATCGGAAGAACAGCGCGATCTGGTTGGACGGGAAGCTGTCGATGGTGGTGTTGAAGTCGCGGACGACCGCGTTGTAGTAGCGGCGCGAGCTCTGGATCGTCTCCTCGAGCTGGCCGAGCGAGGCCTGCAACTCGCTGAAGTTCTGGTTGGCCTTCAGCTCGGGATACGACTCGGCCAGCGCGAAGAGCTGGCGCAGGGCGCCGGTCAGCTGATTCTCGGCCTGGGCGCGCGCCTCGGGGGTCGGCGCCGACACCGCCGCGCCGCGCGCGCGTACGACCTGATCGAGCGTGTTGCGCTCGTGCGCGGCGTAGCCCCGCACGGTCTCGACGAGGTTGGGGACGAGATCGGTGCGGCGCTTGAGCTGGACGTCGATATCCGACCACGCTTCTTCCGAGCGCTGGCGCAGCCCGACGAGCTTGTTGTAGGTCAGGACGATCCCGAGGATCAGCCCTACGAGGACAATGAGAAACACGACGCCGCCGAACGTCATGAAATTCCTCCTCGATCATCGTAGCATCGGCGCGCCGCGCACCCGACAAACGCGGGGCTCGCGCGCTGCCCCTGCCGCTGGTGGTGAAGCGCCGCGAAGCCACAGCATGAGCTAGGATTGGGACATTCGACCTCGACAAAGGAGATCACGGGCATGCCGATCCAGACTCGCTACCTCTTCAGCGCGGCCATGAGCGTGCGACCGGACAAGGACGCGCTCTTCAACGAGGTCTACGACACCGAGCACGTGCCGGCCCTGCTCGAGGTGCCCGGCGTCATCGCGGTCGCGCGCTTCAAGAGCGAGCCGGTGACCATGATGATCGGCGGGGAGCGCAAGACGATCGTCATCGAGAGCGAGCCCGCCTACAACGCGCTCTACGAGATCGAGAACCCGGCGGTGCTCACGAGCGACGCGTGGGCGAAGGCCGTCGAGGCCGGGCGCTGGGCCGAGCACGTTCGCCCCTACACCACCAATCGCCGCCACGTCATCTACCGGCGCATCGCGTAGCCGCCGGGCACGCTTCGTGAGCGAAGAGGTGCACCAGCCGCCGGCGCCGTCGGGCGACGGGCTCGTCCTGACCCACGGCGCCGGCGGCAACGCGCGGGCGCCGCTGCTGGTGGCGCTCGGCGAGGCGTTCGCCGCCCGGGGCGTCACCGTGCTGCGCTACGACCTGCCCTTCCGCCAGGCCAGCCGGACGGCGCCGCCGCGGCCGGCCGGCGCGGCGCGGGATCGCGAGGGGCTCAGGCTGGCGGTGGCGTCGCTGCGGTCGCGCCTGGGCGGGCGCGTGTTCCTGGGCGGGCAATCGTATGGCGGACGGCAGGCCAGCATGCTGGCCGCGGGCGAGCCCGGGCTCGTCGACGGCCTCTTGCTGCTCTCGTATCCGCTCCATCCGCCGGGGCGGTCGGCCGAGCTCCGCACGGCGCATCTGCCGAAGCTGACCGCGCCGACCATGTTCGCGCACGGCTCCCGCGACCCGTTCGGGACGCTCGACGAGATCGAGGCGGCGCGGCCCTTGATCGCCGCACCGACCTCGCTGCTCGGCGTCACCGGCGCCGGCCACGATCTGTTTCGCGCGCCGCGACGCGCCGGCGCGGACGTCGCCGCCGAGATTGCATCGACGTTTCTCCAATTTCTCGGAGTCGACGGCCGCGGCTGAGATACGGTGAGCTCGGCGAGCTAGTCGATGCCGCGCTCGGGCGCGATCGGCCGGTTGTCCGGCGCGGGCAGCGCTTCGACGCGGCCGGGGCGCTCGCGCGCGCGCTCGTTCTGCTCGGCGCGCACGCGATGCATGAACGGGATCAGCGGCACGATGATGATGAACAATACGGAGATCAGCCAGAAGTCGTCCGCGTAGGCCATGACTTGCGCCTGCTCGACGGCGCCGCGATACAACATGGTCAGCGCCCGGCGGCCCGCGGTGTACGGGTCCGAGCCCTGGCTAAGGAAGTGATCCGTCCATTGCTTGAGCTTGGCCGCCGTGTCCGGGTCCCAGATGTTCACATGACTGACCAGCGTGGTCTGATGCGCCTGGCTCCGCCGGACCAGCAAGGTGGTGGCCAGCGCCACGCCGATGCTGCCGCCGACGTTGCGCACGACGTTGTAGGCGGCGGTCGCGTTGCCCAGTCGCTCGAGCCGGATCGTGGCCAGGGTCAGCGTCTGGAGCGGCGGGAAGATGAAGCCCATCGCGAACCCCTGCAGGAATCGCGGCCACGCGAGGCTCCAGTAGTCCATGCCGAGCGTCACGCTCGTCATCATCGTCGCGGCGACGGCGTTCAGGAGACAGCCGCCCACGAGCATCAGGCGCTGGTCGGCGCGGGCCACCAGGCGCCCCGAGATCATGAGCGAGATCATCGTGCCGACACCGCCGGGCGCCAGCACGAGGCCTGCGTTCCAGGCGTCCCACAGGAGGATCTTCTGGGTGTAGAGCGCCACCAGCAGGACGCTCGAGTTGAACCCGAGCGCGACCAGCGCGATGCACATGGTGCCCACGGCAAAGTTGCGATCGTTGAACACGCTCAGATCGAGAATCGGCTCAGTGGCCGTGAGCTCGCGAATGATGAACGCCACGAGCGCCAGCACCGCCAGCATGAGCATGCTGATGATGAATCCCGAGTCGAACCAGTCGTTCTTCTCGCCCAGATCGAGAAAGAGCTGCAGGAAGCCGAAGCCGAACACCATCAACACCAGGCCCGCGGCGTCGATCCCGCGCGGCTTCTTGACGAACGGGGCGTCGAACAAGAACACGCTCACCATCACGAAGCCGATGATGCCGATCGGGAGGTTGATGTAGAAGATCCAGCGCCAGGACCAGTTGTCGGCGATCCAGCCGCCGACCGTCGGTCCGAGGATCGGGGCCATCATGATGCCGGCGCCCCACACGGCCATCGCCGTGCCGCGCTGCCGCAGCGGAAAGATCTCCCACATGATCGCCTGCGCCATCGGGATGACCGGGCCGCCGCCGAGCCCCTGGAGCACGCGCATCGCGACGAGGAACTCGAGCGTCGGCGCGATGCCCGACAGGAACGAGCTGGCGGTGAAGATCACCGTGCAGATCAGAAAGAACCGGCGGCGGCCGAAACGGGCCGAGAGCCAGCCCGTCGCGGGAATGACGATCGCGTTGGCGGCAAGGAACGACGTGATGACCCACGACATCTCTTCGATGCCGGCGGAGAGCGAGCCCTGCATGTGCGGCAGGGCGACGTTGGTCACGCTCGAGTCCAGGACCTGCATGACCGTGACCATCATCACGGAAAACGTGATGGCCCACCGGCGGGCGGGCGAGATCTGCCAGTCGGTGACCGGCTCGGCAACGCTCACCACTACACACTACGTCATAACGGCACACTCGTGGATACTGGACTGAGACGGCCTTCTTGGCCCGGCTCTTGCTGCCCATTGCAGTCAGGGACGCCGGGCTCTCCGCACCACACCCTATAGAGGCCGGCAGAGGAGAGCTCTCGATGCCTCTGGCTCAAGTGGTGGGCGTGGCGCTCGTGCTCGCCGTGGCGGTGCTCGCACTCCGACCGCTTCCGGCCGCTGCCCAGTCCGAACTGCAGGCGTGGCTCACCCCCGAGTTCGGCAAGCTGATGCCGCGATCCGACTACCGGTTCACCTTCTATCCCGAGCGAAAAGTCGAGGATCAGCAGGCGAACTTCGGGATGAGCGAGCATCGCGTGAGCTTCTTCACGCCGCTCTATCAGGACACGACGAACGAATTCGCGTTCTCGGCCAGGGCTCTCTACCAGGACATCGACACGACCGCGCGCTTTCCGGAGGCGGGCGGTCGCTTTCCCAGCGAGCTGTGGGACGTCGCCGCGGGCCTGAGCTATCGACACAAATTCGACAACGGCTGGAATGGCGGCATCGCGTTGACGGTGGGCTCCGCGAGCGACGAGCCGTTCAACAGCGTCGACGAGATGTACTTCAGGCTGGTGACGATGGTGCGCGTCCCGTCGGGCGAGCGCAATTCCTGGATCTTCACGTTGATCTACGCGAGCGACGAAGAAATCTTCGGGCAGAAGCTTCCGATCCCCGGCATCGCGTATGCGTGGGTGCCGTCCGATAACTTCACCGCGCTGATCGGCTTTCCGTTCTCGTTCATCCGGTACAAGCCGTTCGAGAAGCTCACGCTCGACGCCGAATACTATCCGTTCTGGACGGTGCGGACGCGCGCCACCTGGGAAATCGCCCGTCCGCTCCGCGCGTACGTGGGCTTTCAGTGGGACAGCGATCACTTCTATCGCGCCGATCGGGACGACAAGGACGACAAGATCTTCTATCGCGAGATGCGGGTCTACGCCGGCGCGCGCTTCGATCTTCGACACGTCGGCTTCGAAGTCATCGGCGGCTACGCGTTCAACCGCTTCTACTTCGAGGGCGAGGGCTACTCGGACCGGCACGACAACCGGTTCGACGTGGGCGACGCCCCGTTCGTCGTCGGCAGGCTCTACCTGCGCTTCTGATCTGGCACCGCGGTTGCTATCTTTCGGGACGTGCGCGTCTTTCGTTCGCTCGTAACCCTTGCCGGCCTGGCGATCATCGTCATTCTCGTCGTCAAGGTCGGGCGTGACGAGGCCCTCACCGCCACCGCGCGCGGTCTCGGCTGGCGCTCGCTGCTGGTCTGCCTGCCGTTCGCGCTGATCATGGCGGTCGACACGCTGGGATGGCGCTACGCGTTCGCCTACGATCGCGTGCCGTTTCTCCGCCTCGTCGGCGCGCGAATCGCGGGCGAGGCGGTGAACGTGCTCAGCGCCGTCGCGCCGGTCGGCGGCGATGCGATCAAGGTGTGGTTCCTGCGGCCCCACGTGCCGTACCGCGAGAGCGTCGCGTCGGTGATCGTGGCCAAGACCACGATCACGCTCGCGCAGGCGCTTTTTCTGCTGATCGGCGCGGCGGCCGCGGTGACGATGGCGATCGATGCGACGCTCGTTCGCGCGATGCTCTGGCTCTTGCTCGCCGAGCTGGTCGGGGCCGGCGGCTTCCTGGCCGTGCAGGTGGCCGGGCTCGTGAGCCGCGGCGCGCGCTGGCTGGCGCGGTTCACGAAGGTCGACGCGCTGGCCGGCGCCGAGAATCTGGATCGGACGCTGCAGGCCTTCTATCGGCGCGAGTGGCGGCGCTTCGCGCTCTCCGTCGGCTTCCACCTGCTCGGCTGGATCATGGGCGCGCTGGAAGCCTGGCTCTTCCTCTACGTGCTCCAGATCCCGGCGTCGTTCACGACCGCGCTCGTGATCGAAACGCTGGGCTCCGCGGTGCGCTTCGCGACGTTCTTCGTCCCCGGAAGCCTCGGGGTGCTGGAAGGCGCGAACGCCGCGGCCTTCGCGGCGCTGGGCCTCGGGGCGCCGGCCGGCCTGGCCTTCACGCTCCTCAAGCGACTTCGGCAGGTGGTGTGGATCGCTCTCGGCGCTCTCGTGCTGCTGCTGGCGCGCTCGCGGATGCGGCTGGCGCGTGAGGCGTCGGCGTAGTCACGGGCGCATCGGCCTGCATCGCGATCTGGCGAGCCTGCAGGCGGTCGAGGGCTCCCGCGGGCGCCAGGAGCGGCAGCGCGCCCGCGAGGATCCGGATGTCCTCGGGCTTGCGCCGATTCACTCGCACGCGCACCGCACGGCCGCGGAAGACGGCGAGCCCGTCGCGTGCGCCGGGCGCGTCGATCATCACCTTCACCAGCTGGGCGAGGACGTGCGCCGGCGTGGTGCGCGGGATCACGCACACATCGAAGAGGCCGTCGGCGGGTGAAGCCGCTGGAGTCAGGTTCAGAAATCCGCGATACGTCTCGACGTTCGCGATCGTGACGAGCGCCGCCTTGCCCGGCACGGGCGTGCCGTCGATCTCGAGCTCGATCGAGTCGAGGCTCTTGGACAGTCGACCGGCGGCCGTCCGATAGTACGCGAGCATCCGCAGCGTGCGCCCGCGTGGCTGCCGGCGCACCTGCTCGACGTCCTCCTGAATGCGCGAGAGAAAGCCGTAGCTCGTGTGCGAGAGGAACGTGCCGCTGGGTGCGACGCCCACGTCGCACGAGACGACATCACCCCCGCCGAGAAGCTCGACAATGGCGGCTGGATCGTTCGGATGCTCGAACGTCCCGGTGAACAGGTTGCCGAAGCCCGACGGCACCGGGAGATAGGGCACGGCCAGCCTCACTGCGGCCTCGGCGGCGGCACTCATGGTCGCATCGCCACCGATCGCGACCAGATAGGAAAAATCCGCGGGACACCGCTTCGCCCAGCGAATGAGCGACGGCAGCGTACCGAAGAGCCGCATCCTCGGAGCGTAGCCTTGCCGGATGAGCTCGCTACGAACCGCTCGGGCGATGGCCAGCGCACGGCCATCGCCCGAGCCAGGCGTCACGACGAGCTGAACCGTTGTCGCCATCGATCGGCGTTCAGCCCTGTCCTTGGCGCTGGTGCAAACGCTGGGCGCCGATCACCGGCGGCGCACGTCGCGGACGTAGACGTTGTTCGCGATCACCCAGTTCGCGGAAATCTCGTCGGCGTAGATCACCGAGGCCGTGACCTCCGGCGCCTTGATCTCACCCCGGGTGTCGCCGACCTTGACGTCCTTGGACTGATGGATCTGCCCCTGGATGTTGTCGGCGTCGATCTTGTTGGCGTAGATCGCGTCGGCGCGCACCTGCTGCGCTGTGATCTGGTCGGCGTGGATCGTCTGCGACGAGGCCGGGGCCGGATTCGGCGGCAGCGGCGCCACCGGCGTGCCTTCGAGCTTGACGTGATTTGCGATCGCCGCGCCGCCGACGGGCAGTGCGACCATCGCGAGACCTGTGCCGATCGTCACGAGCAATTCTCTGCGGCGCATCATTCATTCCCCTCTCGTGTTCGTGGTGACATCTGAGGGTCGAGCATCCACCGTGCCAGCACCGCGTGTGGCCAACCTGCCGCGGGACAAGATCGCCGCTCGCGAAGAAATTACAATCGGGGAAAAACTACCGAGTAAGTATTACCAGAGTGAGCAGCCCCATGCTTCGGGTCGCCACGGTGCTGGCCGTCACGCTGGTCCTGGGCTGCGCGAGTCCGTCCGCAACACGCGAGCCCGGCCGTCAGGACTCGCTCGCGTATCGCGTGTGGGTCGTCGATCACGGCTGGCACACCGCGATCGTCGTCCGAGCGCGCGACGTCGACTCGTCGATCTGGCCGGAGGTGGACGATTTCGCCGGCAAGGACCTGGTCGAAGTCGCGTGGGGCGATCGCGAGTTCTACATGGCCGAGCGTCCTTCAGGCTGGCTCGCGGTGAAGGCCGCGTTCTTCACGTCGGGCAGCGCGCTCCACGTCGCCGGCTTGGGTGCGCCGATCGAAAGCCATTTCCCGGCGAGCGACGTCGTCGAGCTCGCGGTTTCCCGACGAGGGCTCGACGCGATGACGCGTCTGTTCCACGACGAGTACCAGCGTGGTGACGACGGCCGGCCCGTGCGCCTGGCGCCTGGTCTCTACGGCGCCAGCTGGTTCTATGCCGCGCGAAGCCGCTATCACCTGATCAACACCTGCAACACCTGGGTCGCGCGTGCGCTGCGCGCCGCCGGCCTCGACATCACGCCCGCCGGCATTGTCACCGCCGGCGGGGTGATGCAGGAAGCCAGGCGCGCGACGGCGGCCCGCTAAGACCAGCTAGTCGGTTCGGCGCGGAAGGAGTCGCGACGTCACTCCGGGCCGTTCTCCGGGCGGGCGCGGCCCCCGGCGGCGGTCCCGCCTATCGAGCCTGGCCAGGTGCCCATGCATGTCGCGCATGAGCAACAACAGCTGGCCGCTCAGCACGAAGCCGGCTCCAATCACGATCGCCACGACGAGCCCGGCGACGGTGGCGGGCGTCAGCAGCGCGCGTGACTCGGGCGGCAGCCTGGAGATGATGTCCGCCCGCCACGGCGACAGCACGGCGAACGCAGTCACCGCGGCCGCGAGAATCAACAAGCAGCCCAGCACTATCTGCAGGACTCCACACGCCCCAACGAATCGGTAGCGCTTCGCCCCAGCCATCCGCGCCGTCCTAGCGCGACCGGCAGACCACGCCGGGCGGGCGCGACGCGCTCGGCTGCCGGCAGGCGATGTCAGTCGTCGAGTCGCTGTGAGCGCTTCCGTGCCCGGTCGTCGGCGACGGAGGGTTGTCGAAGTCCGCGGCGTCCTCGGGGCCCCTGAACTGGTTGGCTTCTGGCACGCCCGGCTTGACCCGCACCCAGCCTCGGGCACGCATGCACGCTCGATACATCTGCTCGGGCTCGAATCCCACACGAACGGCTCGGGCCTCGTCGATGCAACCCTGGCTGTCCTGCTGGAACTCCGAAAGCTTGGCGCCGGGGCGCTGCCAGTAGTGCACGCCGCATCCGGCCGACACGAGCGCGACGACGATGAGCGTCCTTACAGTCATGAGGCCTCCGGGTGGCTCAAGCTGTCCGGCATTTTCTCTCAGACGGCACCCGGAGCGCACCTTCCGCCGCTATGATTGGGGGCCATGCGCTGGGACGAGTCCCCGAAGTTTCTGATGATCGCGAGCATCGCCTCGGCCGTCGTCGCTGCCGCGCTGAGCCTGGCCGCCGTCTGGGATCACCCGGGCTACAACGTCGCAGCTTCCGCGCTGGCCCTCGTCACGGCGCTTCTGGCCTATCGCGGCTACGACCGCTCGACCCATCGGCGACTGGGCCGCATCCAGCGCGAGCACCTGGTCTTGCGCTTGCGGCAGCTGCCCGCGCCGATCGAGTTCCGCGTGGTGGCAGTCCCTCACGAGGAAGCGGTGCGCTTCGCGCAGGAGCTGCTCGGTGTCTTCGTCGAAGCGGGGTGGCCGGCGCACGGTGTCTATCGCGCGCTGCCGGCGAACGTCGCGAGCACAGGGCTCTTCGTGGCGGTGCAAGACGGAAACTTTCCGTCCGAAGAAGAGCGGCGCCTGCTGCTCGCGCTGAGCGAATTCGGGATGTACGCGGTGAAATCGACCAGCCCGAAGCTCACGCACCCCAAGGCGCTCGAGCTGCTGGTCGGGCACCGGCCGACGTTGTAAGCACGGTGTCGCGCGGTAAGCACGGCGTCGCGCGTGAGCGCACGGGGGCCGGGTTGACCGCTCGGCCAGGAGAAGTTACCGTGAGTTCATCTCGTCCCTGTGACCGGAGGCTCGTCATGGAGGCAGCCGCGCTCGCGGGAAAACGGATCCTCCTCCTCGAGGACGATCGAGACTCTCGGGAATCGATGGCCTTGCTGCTCGAGCTGGCCGGCGCCAGTGTCGTCTCGACACCGACCGCGGAAGATGCGTTGGCCGCGCTGCAACGCGGCGACTTCGACGCCGTCGTGACGGACGTCGCGATGCCGGGACGCAGCGGCTTCTGGCTCGTCGGACAGATCCGCCAGCTCGCCTCCAGGCCGACCGTGCCCGTGCTCGCCGTGACGGGACATCCCTTTCCGCGCGACGGGATGCTGCGCGCCGGCTTCGACGATCAGATGCTCAAGCCCGTACTGCCCAATCTCCTGTACCAGACGCTGACGCAGCTGATGCAACGGGCCTGAGCCGCTCCACTCGGTTCCAGGAAATTCTCTTCGCGCGATCAGGGAAACACCGGATGGATGATGCTGGCTCGGCCCGCGATAAAACTCCGCATGGACTTCGCGACCATCCGCGTCACCATCCGCAGAAAGCTCGAGAGCGGGCGGCTTCCGCTGGAGAAAGCCGCAAGAGTGCTCGGTCGCTCCGCGACGGGCGAAGCGTGCGACGCCTGCGACATGACGATCGGCGCCGGTCAGCTGGCGCTGGATGGCCTGGCGCGCAAACCGGGAACCAAGGTCATGCAGCTCCACCTGCGCTGCTTCGAGCTGTGGACGCAGGAGCGCTATTCGCTGCTACGCGAGCGTGGCCGGCGCCCGGCCGGCCTCTCGTCGCTCGAGCGCCAGCCCGCGTAACCCGACGTCGTCGCGCAGGTCGAGCAAGCGCTCGCTAGGAAGTCGTGTGACGGCGGACGCGTTGAGCGGCCGCCGCGGCTTCGCGCTCGGCGGCGCGGAGATTGCGCCGGGCGTCGGCTAACCGGCGCTCGAGCTCGCGCACCGCGTCGGCGGCTCGCTCGGCGGCCGCCTTGCGTTCGTCCGCTTCGCGGCGGGCCGCGGCCACCTCCGCGGCGCGGCGCTCCCGCTCAGCGGCTTCCCGCGCGCGCTCCGCCTCGGCCTGCGCCCGCCGCGCCTCGGCGTGCTCGCGCTTGGCCTCGGCCGGTTCGCGCCGCCGGCCCGCCATGCTCGTGCCCGGCGCGCGGCGCGGCTCCGAGCTCTTCCCGCCGCGCACGAGCTGAAGGTGTCGCGCCGGCGCGGCGCCCGCCAGCACCTCGAACCCAGGCGCTGCCAGCTCCGCGTCGAGTCGGCCGTGGCGCAAGTCGTCCACGCGATCGTCGTCGGTCGCGGCCCCGAGCACCGTGTTCGAGATGCGGGCGGAGGACGAGGACGGGGCGCCATAGCCGGCGGTCGTGAGGATCTCGGTGGCGCGCGACGTCAGCGCCTGCAGCTCGGCGCGAATCGTCTTCATGTCCTCGGCGGCGGTGCGCGGGTCGTGCAGCTGGCTCCGACGCCCGCGCCGCACGACGTCGATGAAGTGGGCCAGACGCTCTGAATCCTGGCGCGCGAGCTGATTCACAGCCCAGAGCAACGGTGTCGGCTTGGCCAGCCGCCGGACGGTCTGCGCGTCCTCGGCGCGCCCGGCAGCTTTCAGCGCGGCCGCCTTCGCATTGCGGGCGGCGGTGAATTCGCCTGGCGGCACGCCGTACAGCTCGTCGATCTCGCGGGTGACGTCGGTCACCCGCTCAGCGTACCGCGTTCGATCAGCCTCGGGTCGGCGAGAAACGAATGGGCCGGGAGGGACGTCCCCGGCCCATCATCGGTGGCAAGAGCTCCGAAGCGACGTGGTGGCCTGCGTGCTACAGGGCCATCGCGGCCTTGACGACCGCCTTCTTCGTCTTCAGCATCATGCGCTCGGCCTTGTGCGGCGACGCCGAATGGTTCGTCGCGTGGATCGCTCTGCGGCTCGCCTTGACGGCGCGGCGGATCGACTGATCCATCTGTCGCTTCCACCGTGAAACCTGTTTGTGCGCACCAGCCCTGTCGAGTCTCACTACGAGTCTGTGCATTGTGTTCCTCCTTAATTCCAACGTCTCACGCCGCCGAAAAATTCGGAAAAGATTCGAGGACGAAAATCACCAATAAATTCGCGGATTTTATTTTTCTTGGTAGGCGGACCAGGGATCGAACCTGGGACCTCGGCCTTGTAAGGGCCGCGCTCTTCCAACTGAGCTATCCGCCCGGGTCGCGAGCGACGGCGATCAGGGACGATCGCCATCGTAGCACTCCCGCGAGCGGCGAGCGGAGCCATCTACCGCAGGATCGCCCAGAGCGACCCGAGCCAGCTGCCGACCTTCTCGAACCACGTCTCGCCCGCCGGCACGCGGCTCACGACGATGTCGTCGATCCACGCCTTCAACGGGCCTTCGGCCACGAAGCGCACGTCGAGATCGACGCGATCGCCCGAGTTGAAGTCGAGCCGGTAGAACTGCCAGCCCTTGCCGACACCCTTGATCTCGATTCTCGGCTCGTCCCAGGCGACCGACCCGCCGTTGGGGCTCAGCCACAGGTCGCCGTCGTGGTCCATGCGGTCGACCTTCGCCCAGAACTGCACGTTGTAGCCCGTGCGCGGCCTCACGCGGATGCGCTGCGAGAGCGTCGAGTAGACCTCGTTCTGCTTGTCGCTGCGATGCTCGACCAAGAGCGCGAAGCGACCGCCCGAGCGGTGCTCGGTCGGGTCGGAGCGCCAGTCGGCGACCGCGAGCTGGCCGGTCTGCGAGCTCCGGGTGGCCAGATACTGGTTCAGCCGCGAGGCGCCACGGTAGGCGGGAAAGTCCTCGAGCCATCCCGTGCCCCAGCCGACCAGGCGCGTCTCGAACGATCCGTTCACGAGATTGTTGGACGTCGCGGGCAGCAGTACGAAATACCACAGCGCGACGAAGAACAGCATGAGCCACGTCGCGAGCATCACCGTGATCGAGAGCTTGGGCGAGTTCAGGTAGAACTGCACGAGGAACTCGCTCGCGCCGTCCGACATCCGATCGATCGCGCGATCGTACATCGCCGCTCTTTCCTCCCGGCTCGTGGTCCGTCCTCTCACGCCAAGCCACCCAAAGATGGTCGACCCGCCCGCGGCGTCATCCGGCTCACGCGGCGGGCTCGGGTCTCGGGAATCGGCTACTTCGCCGACACGCTGCGCTGGTCGAGGTCGTGCTCCCACGCCGGATCCGCGACGTGGCGCAGCTCGTGGGCCAGGCACTCGTAGTCTCCGTCGGCGCAGTAGACCTCGATGCGGCCGTTGGGGTAGCGCACCGTGCAGCCGCGGTTGTTGCTGCCGCCCGCGGCGCACACGTGGCGCACGTCACCGACGTAGAGCGTGACGGGGCCGTTGCGGTAGCCGACGAACGGCGCCGTCGCGCATCCGCCGACCAGGACTGACACCGCGCAGATTGCCGCAAGCCACGCGAGACGCATCGGGACGGAGAAAAAAGCAGGAAAGGTGCCAGACCGGAAGCGCCTGAAAATATCGCGGCATACGGGCGGATCCGCGCACCGGCGCCGGCGGTGGCAGAGCAGGCTGGCACGCCGGTGACAAATAACGGAAGGTCGGGTGACCGAGCGCTACTTCGGCCAGCGGGGCGAGAAGAGCTCGATCCGCCACCGCGGACCGTCGACGAAGAACGGCCCCTCGAACCCGACGAACGCGGGCACCGGAGTGCGGAGCACCCAGAACGTCAGGTCCGGCGGCTCCTTGCCCGCCACCTTCGCGAACACGCCCGCGATGCCGCCGACCTCGAGATCAACGAGATAACGGGTCGCGGTGCGGCGCGAGTCGCCGACGACGATGGGATCCTCACCGACCGCGCGCATGGTGCTCTTCACGAGCCGCGGCTTGGGCGTGAACGCCAAGATGTGACCGGTGGCGGTCTCGCCAGGCGCAAGATTGTTGAGGATCGTGGCCGTCATGCCGTTGTAGACGTCGTCCGGCAGCGCGATCGTGCCGGACAGCTCCTCGGTGTCCTTCTTGCCTCGCTCGCGCTGCTTGACCTCGTAGCGAGTCGGCTCGCGCGTGAACGCGACTTCGACGTCCGCGGGAAACGACGGGCCGCGCTGGATCTGCTTGTAGGTCAGAAGCTTCAGTACCGGCCGCTGCGAGTAGGTGACCCACTCGTCCTGCAGCGACCCGTCGCGAAACCGCCACGTGAGCCGGCTCTCCATGCGATCGCCGTGCGCCGTCGCGGTGAGCTCACCGTGCCCGACCGTCTGGCCTTGCATCGAGCGCAGCACCAGGAAGCCGTGCGTCGTGCCTTCGGGAAATCGCACCTTCACCGGATCCGCCGCGGCGCTCACTGTCGCGAGCAGCGCGGCAGCGCAAAGCCAGGCGCGTAGACGGGTGGGCGTACCGAAGGGCCGAGCCACGACGCGATACCCTCAGCTCGAGAGTCCCAGCGTCGCCAGGCGCGCGCGCGTCGGTACGCCGTCCGCGTCCCAGCCGCGCAGCGCATAGTAATCGTCGAGCATGGCGGAAAGCTCGTCCGGCGGGCAATACATGCCGGCCGACGGCCCGTCGGGGATCGGCTCGTGCATCACCTTCCACGGCAGCACGTCCTGCGCGCGCCGCACGCCTTCGCGCACGTTGAAGAGCCGCTCGAGGTTGACGATGCGCTCGCCGACGCGCTCGAGCTCGTCGACGCTCACCTCCCAGCCGGTAACGGCGCGCACCATCGTCGCGTAGGGCTCGCCGACGAAGAGGCCGAAGCCGCGCTCGGAGGTGAAGCGGCACATGACCAGCGAGTCGCCGACCGCGGTGAAGTGCTGGCTTCGCGCGGCGAACGCAGGCTTGTCCTCGGTGGAGCGCCGGTCGAAGCCCTGCGCGTACTGGGGCGTCGGCCGCGTGTCGTGGTGGCTGCCGCCGCGGGTCGCGGTCGCGTAGCCGATCGAGAGCCCCTTGAGGGCCCGGGCCGAATGGGCCGGGAGCTCCAGCCCCTTCACGGCGTAGACGAGCTTCGTGCCCTCCGGGTGCACCGATGCGGCGAGTCGCCAGGCGCCCTCGGCCAGACGCGCGCCGAATCCCTCGCGCCGCGCCGTCATCTCGACGAGCTTCAGCATTCCGCGCCAGTCACCCCAGCCGAAGTCCACGCCGAGATCGCGCCGATCGAGCCAGCCGCGCTCGAGCGCCTCGGCCACGAACGCGAGCGTGACGCCCATCGAGATCGTGTCCATGCCGTGCAGATCGCAGAGGTCGTTGGCGAGCGTCAGCGCCTCGGGATTCGAGATCCCGAGCATCGGCCCCAGCGCGAAAATCGTCTCGTACTCGGGCATCTTCGCCCGGGCGCCGGCGAATTCCCCCTCGTCGATCTTGTACTGCTTGCCGCACGCCACCGGACACTTGAGACAGGTCGTGTCGCGGTCGTGATAGTGCAGCTTCATCTCCTCGCCGGACACCGCGCGCGCCTCGGCGAACGTCTCCTGGCGGAGGTTGTAGGCCCCGAGGCCGCCGAGCGCGTTGATGGGGCCGACGAGAAACGGCGTGCCGAACGTCGTCAGCGCCTTGGTCCCGGTCTTGAGCGGCTCGCGCGTTCCGTCCACGAGCGCTCGGAGCGCGGCCGCGTCGGCGACGTCGGTCTTGCGCGTACCCCGGACGACCACCGCCTTGAGATTCTTGCTGCCCAGGACGGCGCCGATGCCGCCGCGGCCCGAGACGCCCTCACGGTTCTTCCAGTAGTGCGCCATCGCCGCGAAGCGCACGCGATGCTCGCCGGCCGGCCCGATCGCGATCGCGTCGGCGTCGGCGCCTTCGGCGTCGATCAGCGCGTTCACCGCGTCGCGCGTGCTCTTGCCCCAGAGTGCCTGCGCCGGCTTCACGGTCGCGCCGGTCTCGGTCACGACCAGATAGGACGGCGCCGCGGCGCACCCGGTGATCGCCACCGCGTCGAAGCCCGTGCGCTTGAGCGTCGCCGGAAAGCGTCCGCCGAAGGTCGAGTCGAAGAAAAGGCCGGTGAGCGGCGACTTCGTCGCGACGCACGCGCGGCTGTTGCCGGGCACCGTCGTGTCGGTGATCGGTCCCACGCCGAAGACCACGTGGTTACGCGCGTCGAACGGGTCGATACCGGCGGGGACGTGATCGTAGAGGACGCGGGCCGCGAGCCCGTTGCCGCCCAGGAGCGCCCGCGCGCTCGCCTCGTCGAGCGGGTCGACGCGGGTCGCCCCGGTCGTCAGATCGACGAACAGCAGGCGCCCGCCGTACCCCTTCACCGCCCGATGTCTTTCAGTCCCTTGCGGGCCTTCTCGAGCACATCGGCGGGCGCGTCTTTCTGCGCGATGAGCTTTCTGTAGACGACCTCGGCCGAGTCGTTCTGCTTGAGCGCGGCGAAGCAGGCGCCGGCGCCGAGCAGCCCGTTGCGTCCGGCCGGCGTGTCGGGCGCGACGTACGCCGCGGTCATGAAGTACTCGGCGGCCGCGAGCTGGTCGCCCTCGCCCTGGTACGTCTCGGCGATCGCGCCGGCCGCCGACGCGACGACGCTCTTGTCGTCGGCTCGCACGAGGCGATCGAGGACCTTTCGCGCGTCGTCCCAGCGCTTGTCCTGCGTGAGCAGGCGCGCGTAGCCGAGCGCCATCTCGGGCCCGAGGTCGGCGCCGGTTGGATCCTTCATCACGCGCGTGTAGGCCTCGAGCGCGGCGGTGCGATCGCCCGCGGCGTCACGGGCCCGCGCGAGCGCCAGCCAGGCGCGCTGGGCGCGCGGGTCGTTCGGCGAGCTCGCCACGAATTGCTCGAGCACCGTACGCGCGACCTCCGGCTTTCCGAGCTCGACCTGCGCCTCGGCGACCGTCACGCGCGCCGGCTCGAGGAACGGGCTCTTCGGATAGAGCTTCTCCATCGTCGTGTAGGCGTCGATCACGGTGGGCCAGGCCGACGCCGCCGCCGCGCCGGCGCCGACGCGCTCGAACGCGTCGTCGGCCGCTTCGTCGGACGGAAACTCGGCGGCCAGGCGCTTGGCGGTCGTCAAGGCGCCGGACCAGTCCTTCTCGTCGACCGCGATCGCCGTCAGCACATACAGCAGTCGCGGGGCCGAGCGCGCCTTGGGCGCGAGCCCGAGCGCCGTCGACGCCGGCTGCTTGAACCCCTTCGCGTCGCCTTGATGGAAGGCCACGACGGCGAGCCCGTATCCTGCGACGGCCGCCACGTCCGAGGTGCCGCTGTCGCGCGCTTCGGTGAGCTTGGTCGACGCCTGTGCCCATTGGCCTTGGGCGAGCGCGGTGGAGCCAAGACCCAGCGCCGCGAGCGAGCCGACGCCCTCGGCCTGAGCCCGTCCAAACGCCGTGCCCGCCTCGACCGGGCGCCCGGCCGCCAGCATCGCGGCGCCGAGTGCTGCCTGAGCCCGTCCCAGGAGGGGTGGGAACGGCACACGGCGAATCCAGTCGCGCAGCGGCGCCTCGGCGCCCGACGGATCGCCCGCGCGGATCATCAGGATCGCCCGGTTGAGCCGCGCGAACTCCGTCCGCGGCGCGCTCGGGAACGTGTTGATGACTCGGTCGAGCAGCTGACGCGCTTCCTCGCGATCGGCCTCGTTGCGCAGGGCCACTTCGGAGGCGAGCTCGAGCGCATCCGGCGCCTGCGGATCGCTCGGCTGCGCCTTCGCGAACTCGAGGAATTCCTTGCGCGCCTCCTGGAGCTTGTCGTGACGCATCAGCGCCCACGCCAGGCCGAGCCGCGCGGCCGGCGCCTGCGGGGCGTTCGGGGCGTCGGTGACCACACGCCGGAACGCGGTCGCCGCCGCCGCGTGATCGCCCGCGTAGTACGCGGCCTCGCCGCGCAGCAGGAGTGCGGCGACCCGCGCGTCGGTCGACGGCGCCGCCGAGACGATAGCGGGAAGGTCGCGATTGGCCTGCGCGTACTCGCGGAGGTCGAAATTCGCCTGGGCCAGCCGATATCCCGCGTACCAGCCGGTCGGGCTGGTGGGCTCCATCCGCTGCGACAGCTCGTACTGGGTGCGAGCTTCGTCGCGGTTGCCGGCGAGCCGATAGCCTTCGCCTTTGAGCAAGAGCACGTGCGCACGGATCGCGTTCGTGAGCGTGGCGCCAAGGAGATCCTGCGTGATCGCCGGCACCTCGGCGGGCTTCTTTGATTCGATCAGCGCGCGCGCCATCCGGATCTGCAAAGGGACGACCAGCGGCGAGCGGCGCGTCTCGAGCCCGCGCACAATGTTCTTGGCGGCTTCGGGATCGGTTGGAATCAGCGCCATCGCGAGACCCGCCTCGCCCCACGGCCGCTCGGGGCCCGGCTTGGGCGACGCGAGATAGGCGCGGAACGCGGCGGCGCTCTCCGGGTAGCGCTCGGCCGCGAGGCTCCACCAGCCCAGGCGCGCCCGGCCCGTATCGAGCAGCGGATGCGCGCCGCCCTGCACGAACTGCGTCAGCGACCCGATCGCGCGGTCGTACTGTCCGGCTCGCCCGAGCGCTTCGCCGAGCCAGAACGAGACGTCGCGAGCGAGCGCGGGGGTGGGACGCGCGGCGAGCGCGGTCCACGCGGCCACCGCCTCGTCGTGACGGCCGAGCGCGTAGTTGGAAAGCCCCAGCCCGTGGCGCGCCCAGGCCTCGAGCTCGGCGGGCGACGCGGACTGGAACTGCGCGAACGTATCGCGGGCCCTGGTCATGTCGTTGAGCCGCAGCGCGGTCCAGCCGCTCGAGTGAAGGCTCCACACGGTGAATTCGGCGGTGCGCGGGCCTTTGGCCACCTGACGGAACAGCGCGTCCGCCTGCTGGATCCGGTCCATGCGGTAGTACGTTTCCCCGAGCCAGTAGCGCGCCTCCGTCAGGAAATCGCGCTCCTTCCCGCGGCGTATGGCTGCCTCGAGGTCGGTCACCGCGTCGTCGTATTCGCCCTTGGCGAAGTGCGCGCGGCCGCATTCGAGGGCCTTGGACACGATGCCGAACGCCGCGCCCACGCACGCCAGCGTGCCCGTCGGCGTCAGGGGCGACGTCGGCTTGGGCGCGGCCGGGGCGACGATCGGCGCCAGCGGCATCGCCGGCAGCTCGGACGGCGACGGCGGCAACGGCAGGTCGACGGCCGCGATCGGCGGCTTCTCGATCGGCGCTTCGGCAAACGGGATGAGCGCCCCGAGGTCCGGCGGCGGCGGCGTCAGCGGCAGTAAGGTCGCGGCGGAAGCGGACGGCGCAACCGCCAGCGCGGCGAGTAGCACGAGCGCGCACAATCGGCGCTTCACGACTTCTTCTCGCCGCCGGCGGCCGGCTTGTTCGGCTGAGTCGGCTGCGCCCGGAGCGCCGCAGCGCGCTCCCGGGCAAAGTCCCGAAGTTTCGTGTCGGGGCTCTTCGTCGCGACGGCATCGTAGGCCGCGAGCGCGGCGCGGATCTCGCCGAGCTGCTCGTGGGCCAGGCCGAGGCCGGCGAGCGCGCGATAGCGATCACCGGCCTCGAGGTTCTTCACGTTGCCGACCGCCTCGAAGGACTTCGCCGCCTCCTTGTAGCGGCTCAGCTTGAGCTCGGACTCGCCCGCGAGCAGGTGGGCGCGCGCGCGAAGCGCTTCCTCGTCGCTTCCCGCGGCCGCCTTGGCCTGCGTGACCGCCTGCGTCCACTCCTTCTTCTTGAATGCCGACTCCGCGAGATCGTATGCGGCCTGGTACGAGAGCGGGTGGTTCGGGTATTCCTTGCGCAACCGCGCCCACGCCGCCTGCTGGCCCTTGACGTCGCCGCTCTTGCCCGCGATCACGCCCGCGTCGTACAGCGAATCGGCGGTCGTCGACGGCTGCGTCGTCTGCGAGGTCGTGGACTTTTGCTGGCTGGACTGTGAGTTCGCGGCCTTTTGCTGGCCAGGCGGTGTGTTCGCGGCCTTTTGCTGGCTGGGGGTCCCGGATTTGGCGACACCGTCGGTGATCGCCCGCCGGGCGGCCGGCACCAACTGATGATTCGGATTCGCGGCGATGAAGGCCTGGAGCTCCTTAACGCCGGCTTCTCGCTCACCCGCGGCCAGGCGCGTCACCCCGAGTAGATAGTGGGCGTCGGGTACGAGCTTGCTCTTTGGATACTTCGTCTCGAACGTCGACAAGAGCGGCACCGCCTCCGAATACTTCTTCGTCTCGACGAGCGTCTGCGCCAGGTAGAAGGTGGCGGAGCCGGCCTGAGCGTGATCGGGCCACGTCTTGAGGAGCTCGCGGAACGCCTTGATCGCCGCTTCCGGCCGCTTCAGCTCGAGATCGCACAGGCCCACGCCGTAGATGGCCTCGGGCGCCATCGGTGAGGCTGCGTCCTTGCTGATCACGTCGTCGTAGGCTGAGCGCGCGGCGGCGTACTGCTTGAGCCGATAGAGCGACTCGGCCTCCCAGAAGCGACTCTCGAGCTGCTGCGCCGGCAAGTTCGCGATCGCGCGCACCCGACGGAACGACTCGAGCGCCTTCTCGGGCTCGCCCATCACGAGCCGCGTGCGGCCCAGGAGCAAGGTGGCCTGCGCGATTCGCGGATCGTTCGGGTTGTCGGCGACGAAGCGCTCGAGCGTGCGGCGCGCGACCGGGTGCAGGCCGTCGGCGAACGCACGCTCGCCCACGAGCCACAGCCGGTCCGCCTCGGTCAACGCGAGCGCGGGCGCAGCAGAAAGTGCGGCCAGCAGAATCGACGCCAACGCCGGAATGGAAAGCAGGCGACGCGTCATGATGACAGCCCATCCTAGCACGCCTGTGGTACGGTCTCGGCGTGGCTCTGTGCGTCTTCGATCTCGATCACACCCTGATCCAGACGCCCCTCGATCTCGCCGCGATGGCCGTCGACATGCGCAAGCTCATCGAGGGCGAGTGCGGCCCCCTGCCGGCCCGAAAAGAGCGCTACCGCGTCGGCGAGCTGATCGCGCACTGCCAGACGAACGTGCCGGCGCTGGAAGCCGCACTCTGGGACGTCGCGCTCGACCACGAGCGCCGCGCCATGGAGGTCGCGGCGCTCGAGCCGGGCGCGCTCGCGGCCGTCGCGGGAGCCCGGCGCCGCGGCTTCGCGACCGCGATCTGGACCAACAACGCGCGCGAGCTGACCGTGCCCGCGCTCGCGCGCCTGGGGCTCGCCGACGAGGTCGCCCTGGTCGTCACCCGCGACGACATGCGCGCGCTCAAGCCCGATCCCGACGGCTGGCGCGTGATCGCCGAGCACTTCGCCAAGCGGGAGGGCGCTTGCGACCCCCGCCACGCGGTCGTCGTCGGCGATTCGTGGGTCGACGGCGTCGCGGCCGCGAAGGCCGGAGTGCCGTTCATCGCGTATCGAGCGCGACAGGAAGACCTCGACCGCTGGCAGATCACGCCGATCGTCCATCTCGACGATCTGGCTCTGCTGCCCGCGTGGCTGCCCACGCGACGCGCCGGGCGGGTCTGACGTGGAGCTCTTCGGCGAGCCCGAGCGTGCAACGGCAGCCCCGCGCCCGCCGGCGCCGCTCGCCGATCGGATGCGCCCGCGCTCACTGGACGAGATCGTCGGCCAGGAACATCTGCTCGGTCCGGGGCGCGTTCTCAGAGCCGCGATCGAGACCGGTGAGCTGCACTCGATGATCCTCTGGGGCCCGCCGGGCTCCGGCAAGACCACGCTCGCCTCGCTGATGGCCAGCGTGACCGGCGCGCGCTTCGTCGCGTTCTCGGCCGTGCTGTCGGGCGTCAAGGAGATCCGCGAGGTGGTCGGCGAGGCCGAGCGCGAGGGCACACGGCGCGGGCTGCGCACGATCCTGTTCGTGGACGAGATCCACCGGTTCAACCGCGCCCAGCAGGACGCCTTCTTGCCGCACGTCGAGAAGGGCACCGTCGTCCTGGTCGGCGCCACGACCGAGAATCCGTCGTTCGAGGTCAATGGGGCACTCCTGTCGCGCTGCCGCGTGTATGTGCTGCGCGCGCTCGAGGACGACGACCTGCTCGCGATCATGCGCCGGGCGCTCGCCGACGGCGCGCGCGGCCTCGCGTCCTTACGTCCGGAGGTGACCGACGAGGCGCTCCGGTCGATCGCCCGGGTGGCGAACGGCGACGCGCGCGTCGCCCTGAACGTGCTCGAGGTCGCCGTCGCGCTGGCGCCGTCGGCCGGCGGCGCGCGGCGCGTGACCGACGCAACCATCCGCGAGGCCGCGCAGCGGCGCACCCTGCTCTACGACAAGTCCGGCGAAGAGCACTTCAACCTGATCTCGGCGCTCCACAAATCGCTGCGCGACTCGGATCCGGACGCCTCGCTCTACTGGCTCACGCGGATGCTCGAAGCCGGCGAGGATCGTCTCTACATCGCGCGGCGGCTCGTCCGCTTCGCGTCGGAGGACGTGGGCAACGCCGACCCCGGCGCCTTGACCTTGACGCTCGCGGCCAAGGAGGCCTACGACTTCCTGGGCGACCCCGAGGGCGAGCTGGCGCTAGCCCAGGCCACGCTCTACCTGGCGCTCGCGCCCAAGTCGAATGCGGTGTACGTGGCGCACAACGAGGCGAAGGAAGACGTGGCCCAGCAGCCCGCCGAGCCCGTGCCGCTCCACATCCGCAACGCGCCGACGCGGCTCATGAAGGACGTCGGGTACGGCGCCGGCTACCAGTACGCGCACGACGCGCCGGACGCGCGCGTGTACCAGGAGGATCTACCGGCCTCGCTGCGCGGCCGCCAGTACTACCGTCCCACCGACCGGGGGCTCGAGGCCGAGCTCGGCCGCCGGCTGGCTGAATGGAGACGTTGGAGATCGGAGCGTCAAGGCCCTAGGGTATAGAAGATGTGGCCGCTCAACCTCCTCAAGCGGCGGCACTGGATCTTCCTCGGGGCCTGCGTTCTCTTCCTTCTGTCCTACTTCGGCTTCGTCAGCTGGGGCAAGGTTGCCCTGGCGCTCGAGCGGCTGGCCGACCAGCCCGCCGTCCGCGAACGGTTCTCGACCCCCATCGGGCGCGGCGAAGCCATCGTGACCTCGTTCATGTTCGTGCTGCTGACGCCGCTGGCGATCGCGGCGGCCCTCGGCATCGTCGCGTTCCTCGGAGCCATCGGCGCCGGCATCATCCGGGCGATCTTGCCCGTACGGGATGCGCCGGATTACTTGTTCCTGACCATCGCGTATGTCGGCGTTTTCATCGGGATCTTTCTGACCCGGGCGCTCTGGATCGGGCCGGCCTACGAGTTCATCGGCCTCATCGCCAAGGCCATCCTCATCGCCACCGGTCCGGCCTGATCGGGTTGAGCGGCCCCTCGAGCCTCTGCTGCTAGAATGGCTGGTATGCCTCGCCTCCGCGTGGGCGTGGTCTTCGGCGGGCGCTCGGGGGAGCACGAGGTCTCACTCGCCTCCGCAGCCTCGGTCATCGGCGCCCTCGAAGAGCGCGGCCACACCGTCGTCCCCATCGGCATCGCCCGCAACGGACGCTGGGTCGTCGGCGGCGACCCCCTGCGCGCGCTGGCGTCCGAGGCGCGCGTCGCGCTGCCGTCGAACGACGCTGACGGCGCTGTGAAGAAAGCCCTCGCCAACCGCGCTGAGGCCGCGGACAGCGCCTCGGGCCAGAGCCTGGCGCGCACCGAGCCCGCCGGCAGCCTCCCCCTCGAGCTTCGTCAGGGCCTCGACGTGGTCGTGATCATGCTGCACGGGCCCTACGGCGAGGACGGCACGATCCAGGGCCTGTTCGAGCTCGCCGACGTGCCATACGTGGGCGCGGGCGTGCTGGCCTCGGCAGTCGGGATGGACAAGGAGATGATGAAAGCCGTCTTCCAGTCTCACGGCCTGCCGATCGTGGAGTACCTCGTCGTGAGGCGGCACGAGTGGCAGCAGGCCCCGGAGCGAGTCGGCGCGCGCGTCGCCCAGACCGTGGGCTTTCCGTGCTTCGTCAAGCCGGTGAACCTCGGGTCGAGCGTCGGCATCAGCAAGGTCGCGAGCTCGCGCGAGCTCCCTGCCGCGATCGATCTGGCGGCGCGCCACGACCGCAAGATCATCATCGAGCGCGGGATCGACGCGCGCGAGATCGAGGTGAGCGTGCTCGGCAACGAGGAGCCGAAGGCGTCGTTGCCGGGCGAGATCAGCTACAACGCCGAGTGGTACGACTACTCGACGAAGTATCTCGAGGGCCAGTCCCGCCTCACGATCCCGGCACCGGTCTCCGCCGAGACCACCCGGCGCCTGCAGGAGCTCGCGGTCGCCGCGTTCCGCGCGATCGACTGCTCGGGCATGGCCCGCGTCGACTTCTTTGTCGAGCGCTCCACCGACCGCGTCGTGGTCAACGAGATCAACACGATTCCAGGGTTCACCGCGACGAGCGCTTACGCCAAGATGTGGGCGGCCTCGGGCTTGCCCTACGCCGAACTGGTCGATCGCCTGATCCAGCTCGCCCTCGAGCGGCACCAGGGCAAGGGAGGCGGGTGACCGTCCACGTCGTCATCGCGGGCGGCGGCACCGGGGGCCACACGAGCCCCGGCCTCGCGGTGGCGGCCCTCCTGCGCGAGCGTTCGATCTCCTGTGCGTGGATCGGCTCGCGCTCCGGCATCGAAGCTCAGCGCGTCCCTCCGACAGGCATCCCCTACGTCGCGATCTCGACCGGCAAGCTGCGCCGCTACTGGGCGTGGCAGAACGTCGGCGATCTGGCGGTCAACGTGCCTATGGGCATCGGTGCCGCGTTTGGTGCGCTTCGCGCGCTGCGCCCCAGGGTCGTCTTCGGCACCGGCGGCTTCGTGGCGCTGCCGGTCATGTTCGCCGCGGCAGTCCTGCGCGTGCCGATCGTCCTGCACGAGCAGACGGCGGTGCCGGGCCTCGCGAACCGGATCGGCGCGCGCTTCGCGCGGCGGATCGCGGTCACCTTTCCCGACGACCAGGGCCGCTTTCCGGCCTCACGCGTGGTCGTGACGGGCAATCCGCTCAGGCCCGAGCTCCGATCGGGCTCGCGCTCGGGCGCGATCGCCCGGTTTGGGCTCGATCCGGCGGTCCCGCTCGTGTACGTGACCGGCGGCGCGCTCGGCGCCCACCGGATCAATCGGGTCGTCGGCGACGCGCTTCCGGCGCTGCTCGCGCACGTCCAGATGATCCACCAGTGCGGCGACAACGCCGCGACGGGCGACCGGCAGTGGCTCGAGGAGCGGCGCGCGGCGCTGCCGCCGGCCCTGGCCCGTCGCTACACCGTCGTGCCCTACGTCGGCGCCGAGCTCGCCGAGATTTATGCGGCCGCCGCGCTGGTAGTGGCGCGAGCCGGAGCCGGGACCGTCAACGAGTGCTGTCAGCTCGGTGTCCCGGCGCTGTACATCCCCTTGCCTGGAACGAGCGGCGACGAGCAGACCGCGAACGCGCGGCTCGTCGAGCACGCCGGCGGCGCCGTGGTGCTGCCGCAGGCAATGCTCACGCCCGAGCGGCTCGAGCGCGAGCTTCGTGCCCTCGTCGCCGACCCGGCGCGCCTCAAGCAGATGGGTGAGCAGGCGCGCACGATCGGGGTTCCCGACGCGGCCGAGCGCATTGTCGCGGTCTTGAGCGAATTCTGCCGATGAGCCGCCAGACTTCCTGAGCCCGGCGTGTCTGGGACGCCCCGCGCGCCTGGGATGCTCAGTCCGGTCGATAGGGAGCAGGCCGACGACCGCGCAGGTCGAAGCGAAGCACGCAGCCCTCGCACCGTGGCATCGAGCGGCAGTTCGACTTGCCGACCGCGACGACGAGCGCGTGCAGCTCGTTGAAGAGCACGGGATCGGACGGCAGATGGGCCTCGAGCCAGAGGCGAAGCTCTTCATGGGTCGCCCGGGCGGCGATCAGCCGGTGACGCACGAGCACCCGGCGGACGCGCACGTTGGCGACCGCCACGGGCCGGCGGGCGGCGGACGGCGAGCGGCCCAGCCACCGGCCCTGCGGCCCGAACCGGCCGCGCAGAGCCTCGTAGAGCCGCAGCAGGCGGGCCTTGACGCGATCCGCCGGCGGGCCCGGAACGCCGCGGCGTGCGGCTGAGCCGATGCTGGGGCTCATCGTCCTCCTCCAGGCGCTGCTGTTCGCGGTGAGCGGCCCACCGACCTCACCCGAGTACCTGCCGATCCGGGTCGCCGAGGCCGAGGGCTATTTTGCCGCCGAAGGGCTCGCCGTAGCCGTCAGGACGACGCGGGCGGAATCGGGGGCCGCCGAAGCATTGGCGCAGGGCCAGGCCGACCTGGCCGCGACCACCCTCGAGGCGATCCTGCGCTTCGGCCTGCGCGCGGGGGCGAATCAGGCCCCACGACTCGTATTCGGGCTGACCGCCGCACCGCCCGTCGCCCTGCTGGTCGCCGGCCCGCACACGAGCGCGGTGCGATCGATCGAGGACCTGTCGGCGCTGCGCGTGGGCGTGACGACACCCGGAGCGCCCGAGCACGCCTGGTTCGGCTGGCTCCTGGCCCGCGCGGGCATGAGCATCGCCCAGGTGCGCGTGACGAGCCTCGGCGAGCGAGGCCTCGTCAGCGCGATCGACGCGGGCGACGTCCACGTGGCGCTCGTCCCGGAGCCGACGGCCTCGCAGCTCCTGAGTCAGGGGCGCGCCAAGCTCCTGGCCGACTTCCGATCGCCTCGCGCCGCGGCCACGATCCTCGGATCCCCCACCGTGAACGCCGCCGTCTTCACGCGAGCCGACCGGCGGCCGCCGGATCGCGACCTCCTCGGGGTGGTCCGAGCGCTCCGCAAGGCCGAGCAGCGGATTCACTCGGCCGACGCCCGGGCGCTGGCCGACCGCCTGCCGACTCGCGTGGTGGGCGAGTTCACCGATTTCGAGGCCCGGCTCGCGGCCTCGCGAGCGCTCTACTTGCCGGACCCGGCGGTCACCGCCGACCAGCTTCAGCAGACGATCTCGATCATCCGGACCCACACCCCGCTGCCGCAGTCGGTGAAGATCCCCAAGCCCGAGGACATGCTGCTCCAGCTCAAGCCCTCCGCTCGCTGACGGCGCCGAAGCGCTCCAGGAGGCGGCGCGTGGCCTCCACCGGCAGGCCGATCACGTTGGTGTACGAGCCCAGGACTCCGTCGACCAGCGCTCCGTTCAGATCCTGGATCGCATAGCCGCCGGCCTTGTCGAAGGGCGACCCCGACGCCACGTAGGCCTCGATCGTCGCTTCGGGATAGCTCGCCATGAGGACGCGGCTCACCGCCGTGGTCGACTCGGCGCGGCCCGGCGCGGCGTCAATGGCGGCCACGCCGGTGATCACCTCGTGCGGGCGCCCGCGCAGCCGCTCGAGCATGCCGCGCGCCTCCTCGGGCCCCGACGGCTTGCCGAGCACGAGCCCGTCGATGACGACCACGGTATCCGCGGCCAGGACCATTCCGGCGCCGATCCGGCTCGCGACCGCCCGCGCTTTCCTCAGCGCCAGGCTCTCCACCGCGTCGGCAACCGGCCCGGCGTCGAGCGTCTCGTCGACGTCGCTCGGAATGACCTCGAACTCCGGCCAGATCCCCAGCAAGAGCTCCCGACGCCGAGGCGACGCCGACGCCAGGACGAGCCTCGCCCCGCTACCCATATAGTCCGGCGCCGGTCAGCGCGGAGCCGGATCCCGGCCGGTCCCCCCGCAGCGCCCTGACGTCCCGACTAGAGACGGCGAAGGGCGAGCGTGGCGAGGACGACGCCGACGACGCCGACGAGGTTGACTTTGAGGCTCAGGCCGAAGGTCATCGCCAGAAATCTGAGGTCGAGCGTCGCCGGGGGCATGAGCCCGATCATGGGGCCCCGGGTGAAGAGCTCGCGCGCGTTGCCGGCCGGCAAGAGGCTGCCGACAAGCTCGCCCAGGAGAGAGCCGACGACGAGACCGGCGAGGATGACCAGGATGATCAGCCCGATGCCGCGCTGGGCTGGCATCGCGGGAACAGCTCAGGAGACGATCAGCGGGTTCGCGTCCGTGACGATCCGGGTCTGTTTCGCGATGCTCTTACGAATGAACTTCGGCAGGCTGAAGGCGTGCTGATGGGTCACGCCGTCCCAGTACTCGAGCGAGCCCTTGATGCGCTCGGTGATGAGCTTGTCGACCGTTTTGGCGTCCTGCTTGTTGGGGTCGACCTTCTTCGAGGCGACGATGAACCCCCAGGGCGTACCGAAGCATGAGACGAAAGTCTGGTATCCGGCGACGACCGGGAACACCTCGCGCAGCGTCCGATGAATCGAGGTGAAGAACGCGAGCTCGCCGCGCTTGGTCATTCCGGCCTGCATCGACATCGTCCCGCCCGGCGTGAGCCGGTCGCGCACGAGCGCGTAGAACTCGCGGGTGAACAGCATGCAGGCCGGCCCTTCCTCGAGCGGCTCGACCAGGTCGATCGAGATGAAGTCGAAGCGCTCCTTGCTCTTCTCCAGATAGGCGCGCGCGTCCTCGTGCCGGAGCTCGGTGCGGGGGTCGTCGAACGCGCCCTGATGCATCTCGGGCAGGTGCGTCTTGCAGAGCTCGACTACCTCGCCGTCGATGTCAACCATGACGGCGCGGGTGATGGAGGGATACCGGAGAATCTCCCGGAGGGTGGCGCCTTCGCCACCGCCGATCACCAAAGCGCTCTTGGGAGCCGCCTCGGTGGTCAAGAGACCGGGATGGACCAATGCCTCGTGATAGATGAACTCGTCGCCCTGGCTCGACTGAATGCGGCCGTCCAGGACCAGGACCTTACCGTAGCCGGCCGTCTGAAATATCTCGACGTGCTGAAACTTGGTCTGGGTTTCCACGACCGTCTTGGCGATGGCATGCATATGGCCTTCGAACGGAGTCGTGGTCTCGAAGAACCACTTATAGGACTGCGAATTGATCAATTGACCGGGACCGGCGCCTTGTTGACGATCGGCACCGAAGAGTTCAGGAACATGCCCCGCTGCATCTCGACGATCGAGGTGCGCTCGGCCGCGAACTGCTCGACCAGGTAGTTGGCGGCGACCTCGGGCTGGAGCACTTCGCCGCACGAGAAGATGTCGACGGCGGCGTAGCGGTACTCGGGCCAGGTGTGGATCGCCAGGTGGGACTCGGCGATGACTACGACGCCGCTGATCCCGAACGGGTTGAACTCGTGAAAGACGACGTCGACGATGGTCGCTTGAGCCCGCTTCGCGGCTTCAATGAGTGCTCCCTTGACGGCCTCGAGGCTGTTGATGGCGTCAGGGTCGCAGTCGAACATCTCGAGCAGCAGGTGTCGTCCCAGAGCGTTCAAGCCAGTGGTCCCCCTTTCGATCCGTTCATCTACCGCACCTCTCCTGCGACGTTTCACTCACGTCGCTATTACGCTTCATCGCGTCCGAAAAAATTTCGCTTATTAATAAAAACTTGTTTCACTGTAGGGTCCGTTTTCACCCATTGCAAGAAAAAAACGCTTTTCCGGCCGCCTTCACCGCAGCTTAGAGCGTTCACGACGCGGCTCAGCGAGCCGCTCGCGAGAGAGATTTTAGCCGCTCGCTCGACTCACGCACTTCATTTCGACGCTTGGAGTGTTTCAGCGTCGCCTCAGAGAGACTCGGCGCGGTCTCCGAGAGACTCAGCGACGCTTCGGAGGGCTTCCGCGGCGCTACAGACGGTTCCGAACCGACTCTGCAGCGCTCCAGGAGTCGCCCGGTGACGCTTCCGACCGCTCCGGAGATGCTTCAGAACGCTTCGGCGGCGCGCCGGAGTGGCTCGGCGCCGCGTCGAAGCCGCCTCAGCGGTGTCCTGGAGCGCGACTCGCGACGCGTCGGAGCGCCGCGACCGGTTTTCCCGGAACCAGGAGGCGCTTCGGCGGCGCAGTTTCCACTTGCAAACGATCGGCGACTGGCTAGAGTGGCGAAGAAGTCATGCGCTCGGTCTCTCCGACCTTCATCGGCTGTCGGCTTCCCCTCGCTGACGCTCGCATCGTCATCTATGGCATCCCGTTCGAAGGCCGGGTGAACCTCAGGAAGGGCGCCGACGCGGGCACGCTCGACGTGCGGCTCGGCTCCGAGTCGATCGAGACCTACTCGCCGGCGCTGCAGCGCGACCTCGAGGACCTGGCGATCACCGACATCGGCGACTGCGAGCTGCCCGACGGCGCGCCGCCTCGCGAGCAACTCGACGCCGCGCGCGAGCAGATCGCCGCGTGGTGGCGTCCCGGGCTCGTGCCGTTCATGCTCGGCGGCGACCACACGGCGACGGTGTCGATCATCGAGGTTCTGGCGCCGGCATTTCCCGACCTTCGCATCCTGCATCTCGACGCCCACCCCGACCTGCGCGAGGAGTTCCTCGGCGAGCGATACAACTACGCCTCGGCCCTCGCCCGCGTGATGGACGTCGTCCCGCCCGAGCGCGTCTACCAGGTCGGGCTTCGCGCCGGCGCCCGGGAGGAGTACCACCGCCACCGGCCGCACTTCTTTCCGATGTACCCGATGGTCGCCGGCCATCCAGTCGACGTGGTGCGGGGGCTGCTCCCCGAGCTCCGCAAGCACCCGCTCTACGTCACGATCGACATCGACGTCCTCGACCCGGCGGACGCGCCGGGCACAGGCTCCCCCGAGCCGTGCGGCCTGAGGGTGCCGGAGCTGCTCGAGATCGTCCGGATGCTGGAAGGCTGCAAGGTCGTCGGCGGGGACCTGGTCGAGGTCGCTCACTCCTGGGATCCCTCCGGACGGACCGGCATCATCGCCTCATGGGTGATCCGCGAGGCGCTCCTGGCGTGGTGGGGGGAGCTCCGCTGAAGCTTCGCGAGAAGAGCCGGGCCCGGGAGTACAGCGCCCCGCGCTTCTACGAAATCGCGTTCGAGCTGAACCGGAAGGGCGAGGTCGACTTCCTGGTCCACTGCTTCAAGCGGTTCTCCCCGCGGCCGGTCCGCCGGGTCGTCGACATCGCGTGCGGCACCGGCCCCCACCTCCTGCGGCTCGCCGATCGAGGCTACAAGATGTCGGGGCTCGACCTCTCGCCGCGGAACATCCAGTTCCTGGGCGAGCGGCTGGCCAAGAAGGGCCACGAGGGCGAGCTGGTCGTCGGCGACATGACCGACTTTCGCCTCGCGAGCCCCGTCGACGCCGCGATCTGCATGCAGGACTCGCAGGGCCATCTGCTGAAGACCGAGCAGCTCGTGGCCCATCTCCGCGCCACCGCGCGATGCCTCAAGCGCGGCGGCCTCTACGTCTTCGACCGCTACATGGTGTCCTCGTGGACGAACCCCGCGCGCCGTTGGACGTGGTCCAAGCGCCGCGGCCGGCTGATCGTACGGGCGTCGTTCTCGGCGCTCAACGACGTCGATCCGGTCTCGCAGGTGTTCCGCGAGCGGATGACGCTCGAGGCGATCGAGAACGGCACGCGCCGCGTCTACCGCCAGACGCACCTGTCGCGCATGGTCTTTCCGCAGGAGCTCAAGACCGTGGTCGAGCTGGCGGGCGGCTTCGAGTTCGTACAGTGGTTCTTCGGCTTCAAGCCGCACCAGGTGCTCGAGCGCTCCCGACACCCGATCATCATGGTCGTCGTCCTGCGCAAAAAATAGGCCGTGGCGGCCAAGCCGGCCGGCGCCCTCGAAGTCGGCCGCCGAGTCTTTCTGTGCGCGCCGAGCGCACGCCACCGCGACGAATTCCTGGCCTTGATCAAGGAAAGCCGCGCCGCGCTCCATCCCTGGGTCGCGCCGCCCGCGAGCCGCGCTCAGTTCAGCGCGTATCTACGCCGAGCGCGGCGGCGGACCGAGCGCGCGTTCCTGGTGTGCCGGCGGGAGGATCGCGCGATCGCCGGCGTGATCAACGTGAGCCAGATCTTCTACGGCAACTTCCGCAGCGCCTATCTCGGCTACTACGCCGGCGCGCCGTTCATGGGCGAAGGCTACATGCGCGAAGGGCTTCTCCTCGTGCTCCGCCATGCCTTCGACACGCTCGGCCTGCATCGGCTGGAGGCCAACATCCAGCCCGCCAATCGCGCCTCGATCCGCCTGGTCAAACGGATCGGCTTTCGGCGCGAAGGCTTCTCACCGCGCTACTTGAAGATCCTCGGCCGCTGGCGGGATCACGAGCGCTGGGCCATCACCGCCGAGGCGCGCCGGCAATGACGCGGCGTCAGCCGACCTTGCGGCTCAAGCGCGGCCAGGAGACCGCGCGCACCCACCCGTGGATCTTCAAGGGCGACGTGGCGGACGTGAGCGACGTCGAGCCCGGCTCCGTGGTGACGATCGTCGACGCCGGCGGTCGCTTCGTCGGCCGCGGCTTCTACAATCCCAAGCCCGCGCTCTGCTGTCGCATTTTCACCTGGATCGATGAGCCGCTCGACGCCGGCTTCTTTCAGCGTCGGATCGAGGCGGCCGTCGCCCTCAGGCGTGGTGGCGGTCAGGCGGCGCCGGGGCTCGGACGGCTGGTGTGGAGCGAGGCCGACGGCCTGCCCGGGCTGGTCGTCGACCGTTACGGGCCCGTGCTGGTCACCCAGTGCCTCACCTTGGGCATGGCGCGCGCGAGGCCCCTGTTCGCGCCCGCGCTGTCGGCCGTCGCCGATGAGGTCGCGCTGTTCGAGATGGACGATCCGACCTCGGCCCGGATCGAAGGATTCTCCGCGGCGCTCGGCTGGGCCGGCGGCTCCGGCCCCAGGACCGTGCGGGTCATCGAGGACGGCGTGGCGTTCGAGGTGGCCATCGGCGTCGGGCACAAGACCGGGCTCTACCTGGACCAGCGCGAGAATCGGGCGCGCGTCGGCGCGCTCGCCCGAGATCGAGACGTGCTGGACGCCTTCAGCTACACGGCCGGCTTCGCCTGTCACGCGCTCCGAGGCGGCGCCCGCCGCGCGGTGTGCATCGAGTCCTCACCGGACGCGATCGCGGGCGCGCGCCAGAATCTGGCGCTGAACGGGGTCGCGGACCGGGCCGAAATCCTCGCAACCAACGTCTTCGACGAGCTGCGACGCCTCGAGCGCGACGGCGTGCGGTTCGGTGTGATCGTGCTCGACCCGCCGCCGTTCGCGCGGAGCCGCTCGGCCCTGGACGCGGCGGCGCGGGGCTACAAGGAGATCAATCTGCGCGCGCTCCGGCTCCTCCCGCGCGGCGGAAGCCTCTTCACGTTCTCGTGCTCACACCACGTGTCCGACACGATGTTCGAGGAGATCTGCCGCGATGCCGCCGCGGACGCCGGCGTACGGCTCCGTATCGTCGATCGCCTGGGGCAGGCGCGCGATCATCCCGTGCTCTTGACGGTCCCGGAGACGCGCTACCTCAAGGGGCTCCAGCTCGAGGCGCTCTGATGCTCGGGCCCGCTCACCAGAGCCGCGTCTGGCCGTGCCGGAGCACCCAGATGCGGTCGAGCGAGAGGCGCAGGCGGTGTGCTTCGGCGACGAGCCGCTTGGGAGGCTCGTCGAGCGGCTCCTCGGCGAGGTCGAACGTGCCCCAGTGGATGGGCACGAAGTGCTGGCCGCGCACGTCGGCGAAGCCCTGCAAGGCCTCCTCGGGCGTCGTGTGGCTGGCTCGCATGATGATCGCCGGCACATAGGCCCCGATCGGCATCGCCGCGACGTTGAACGGTCCCAGGCGCGCCGCGATCTCCTTGAACCCGTCGAAGTAGGCGGTGTCGCCCGCGAAGTAGAGCTTCTTGGTCTTGCCGGCGACGACCCAGCCACCCCACAGGCGGCGGTTTCTGTCCCAGAGCGTCCGCCCCGAGAAGTGCTGGGCCGGCACGCACGTGAACGTCAGCCCCTTGAGCACGCGATGGTCCCACCAGTCGAGCTCTTCGACGTCGGTGATGCCGAGGTCCGCGAACCACGGCTTGAGCCGCAGCGGGACCAGGAATTTCGGGCGATGCTCGGCGGCCAGGCGCTTGACGGTGGCGACGTCCAGATGGTCGTAGTGATCGTGCGAGATCACGACGATGTGGATCGGCGGCAGATCCTCGAATCGGAGGCCCGGCGGCGCCACGCGCTTGGGTCCGGCGAACGACACCGGGCTCGCGCGCAGCGACCAGTTGGGATCGGTGAGGATGTTCACGCCGTCGAGCTGGACCAGCAAGGTGGCGTGGCCGACCCACGTCACGGTCTCGGCGCCGCGATTGTCGAGGATCGCCGGCAGATCGCTGGCGACCTGCGGGAACGCGGCGCTGCGCGGCGCGAACGTGGCGGAGAAGATGCGCGTGACGAAGAAGCTGAACCGGGTCCAGGCGCTCGCGGGCTCGTACGACGCGTTGACGTTCGCGAACCCTTTCTCACGGTGGTGTGCCGGAGCGCCCGGCACGGGCCCGCCGACCCCGGCGCAGCCGGTGGCGAGCAGGATCACCAGCAGGGCCGCGAGCGGGCGCAGGGTCAGGCCGCCGGCTCCCCGAGCGGCAGCTCGACGACGAACGACGCGCCGCCGTCGTCGCAGTTGTGGGCTCTCAAGATTCCGCCGAGCTCGGTGACGATCCCGTACGAGACCGACAGCCCGAGCCCACTGCCCTCGCCGGGCGGCTTGGTCGTGAAGAACGGATCGAAGATCCGCGACAGCGCGTCGTCCGGGATCCCCGGCCCTGTATCCCGCACCTCGACGCAGGCGTGGCCGTCGGACGGCCACACGCGCACGGTGAGGACTCGCTGCGCCGGATGCTTGGCCATCGCCTGGTGGGCGTTCTGGACCAGGTTGAGCAGCACGACCTGCAGCTGGTTCTCGTCGGCCCACACGAACGGGCACGCGGCGAAGTCGGTGACGACGCGGACGTTGTCCTGCTGGAGCTGGTAGCCCTTCAGCTCGAGCACCCGGCGCGCCTGATCGGCGATCGAGCACGGACGGCGCTCGGGCGTGTAGTGGCGCGCGAACAAGAGGAGGTTCTGCACGATGCGCGCGGCGCGCCCCGCTTCCTCGGCCACGATGCCGAGCCGATCGCGCACGTGCGAGGTCGTCTCCGGATGCGTGAGCAAGAGATGCGTCTGTCCCAGAATCGTCGTCAGCGGATTGTTGATCTCGTGGGCGACGCCGGAAGCGAGCTCGCCGACCGCCTTCATCTTCTCCGCGTGGATCAGCTGGGCGTGCGCGCGCTTGAGCTCGTCGAGCTGGCGGAGCGACTCCGAATAGAGCCGCGCGTTGTCGAGGGCCAGGCCGATCTGGTCGGCGGCCGCCTCGACCAGCGCGAGCTCCGGCTTGTCGAAGGGCTCCAGTGTCTTGCGGCCGATCGACAGGGTGCCGAGAATCCGCCCGCGGCTGTGGATCGGCACGCACACGAAGCCCAGGATCTGCTCGCGGCGTACGGCGGCCTTGGCGCTCGGTAACACGTTGGGGTCTTCGTAATTCCGGTCCAGGCGCACGGTCTTGCCGGTGAGCGCGACGCGGCCGATGAGCCCCGCGCCGACGGGCAAGGTGCGGTTCACCTCGCGCAGCCGAGCGGACATCCCGCGCTCGCCCCGAAGCTCGAGCGTCTTTCCGTCTTCGGACAGGAGGTGAAGGCTCGAGATCTCGTGGCCGGTGACGCGGGTGAGCGCGTCGACCGCGGTGCGCAGGACTTCTTCGACGTCGAGCGTGCGGCTGACGGCCTCCGCGACGGTATGGAGAATCCTGAGGTGCGGCTCGACGTCCGGGCGGCGATGCGCCCGGCGCCGGCCGTCAACCGGAGACCGGGAGTGACCGGCGCGCCGCTTCAAGCGCTGACTCCACGAGCGCCCGGTCTTCGGCCGGGAGATCACCGAACTCGGCGGCGACGTCGAGGAGCAGCTGCATCTCGGCGAGATGCTCGGCAGCGACAGCGGCACGGCCGGCGGCGGCGTGGCGGGCCGCGGCGAGCGCGGCCGTCTCGATCCGCTCGCCCGTGGACGTTCGCGCGGGCGCTTGCATGGTGCGGGTCGCGCCGAACGCGGCGCGGGTCAGACGCTTCCACGGATCGTCCTTCTCGCTCTGGCAGGCCTTGTCGCTGATGCGCGCGAGGCCTGCCGCGACAGCCCGATCGAGATAGTCGAAGTCGAACGGCTTGGCGACGTAGTCGAACGCGCCCAGCTTGAGGGTTTCCTTGGCAAGGGCGACGTCCTCGTTGGCGGTCACCATGATGACCGGGACGCCGCTACCGAGCTCGCGGATCTTCCGGAGAACCTGGACCCCGTCGAGGCCGGGCATCCGGACATCGAGCAGAACCAGGTCGACGCGGCCGCCGCGAACCGCGCTGAGGGCCTCGGCGCCGCTGCCGGCCGACTCAACGGCGTAACCCTCCGTCGAGAAATACTCGGTCAGCACCTCGCGAACAGGCGCCTCGTCATCGACGACCAGGATCCGGCCTAGGGGCATCAAACAGTATTCTACCCCAGGGCCCCTCCGGGACCGTCAGGCGGAGGCGCGGGCTACGAACGCGTAGGCGAGCTCTAAAGCCGCGTCAAGCTTGGCGGGATCCTTCCCGCCCGCCTGGGCGAGGTCCGGCCGGCCGCCGCCGCCCCCGCCTACCGCTTTGGCGACCTCCTGGACGAGCTTGCCCGCCTGGAACCGCGACGTGAGGTCCTTGGTGACCGCCGCGATCAGGTTGACCTTGCCGTCGACCACGCTGCCGACGCAGACAATTCCGGAACCCAGCCGATTCCGCAGGGTGTCCGCGACCGCGCGCAGGCCGTCCGCGTCGAGCCCGTCGATGCGTCCCGCGATCACCGCGACCCCGTTGATCTGGCGCGCCGCCTTGACGAGATCCTCGGCGCGCGAGCGGGCGACCCGGCCCTCGAGCTCGGCGAGCTGCTTCTCGAGCGCGCGCTGGTCGTCGAGCAGCTTCTGCAGCCGCCGGGGCACTTCGAGCGGGCCGATCTTCAAGAGCTCCGCCGCTTCGCGCAGAGCCGCTTCCTTCCGCGCCACGCTCTCGAGCGCGGCAGGCCCGGCGACAGCCTCCACCCGGCGGACGCCGGAGGCGACCGCGCCCTCGCCGGCGACCTTCAGGAGGCCGATGTCGCCGGTGCGCTCCAGATGTGTCCCGCCGCAGAGCTCGGTCGAGAAATCGCCGATCTTGATCACGCGCACACGGTTGCCGTACTTCTCGCCGAACAGCGCCATCGCGCCCGCACGGAGCGCCTCGTCGAGGTCCATCTCGGTGCTGGTGACCGCCGTGTTGGCCTGGACCTGCTCGTTCACGAGCTCCTCGATGTGCTCGACCTCGCGGTCCTTCAGCGAGGCGCCGTGCGAGAAATCGAAGCGCAAATGGTCTGGCGCCACGAGCGAGCCGGCCTGCGTCACGTGCGTGCCGAGCACGCGGCGAAGCCCGGCGTGAAGCAGATGCGTGCCCGTGTGGTGCCGGCGCAGGCCCTGACGGCGCGGCGTCTCGATCGTGACCGCGACGTCCTCGTTCTCGTGGAAGCCGCCGCTCACCACCTTCACCCGATGCACGATGAGCTTCGAGCCGCGGTAGTACGTGTCCACGATCTCACCGCGCCCGCTGCGTCCGACGATCGTGCCCGTGTCGCCGACCTGACCGCCCGACTCGGCGTAGGCGGGCGTGCGGTCGAGGATCATCTCGACCTCGGCGCCGTTCGCCGCCTCGGTGACCCGCCGGGCGCCGTCCTGGCCGGCGTCGACCATCGCGAGGATGCGCGCCGGCGACGTCAACGCCTCGTACCCGACGAACTCGGTCGGCGCGATCTCCGCGCCCAGCCGCTGATAGATCGCCGAGGCCGCGCCGTCGTCACCCGAGCCGAAGCTGGCGCCGGCGCGCGCGCGGGCGCGCTGAGCTTCCATCTCGGCGTCGGCCGCCGCGCGCGTCGCTTCGGTCACCCGCCAGCCGGCGTCCTGGAAGACCTCCTGGGCCAGGTCCATCGGGAAGCCGTACGTGTCGTAGAGCGTGAACAGGAAGCGGCCGTCGACGACGCGCCGGGTGTCGCTCGCGTGGTCGGTCAGATAATCCTTGATCTTGAGCGTGCCGGTGTCGAGCGTCTCGGCGAAGCGCTCCTCTTCGGTGCGGATCGCGTCCTGGATGCGCCGGCGATCGGAGGCGATCTCCGGATAGGCCTCGCCCATCAGCGTGACGACCCAGTCGACCGTCTTCCACAGGAACGGCTCGGTGAGCCCGAGCATGCGCCCGTGACGCATGGCCCGGCGCATGATGCGGCGGAGCACGTAGCCTCGCCACTCGTTCGAGGGCGTCACGCCGTCGGCGATCAGGAACGTGCTGGTGCGCGCGTGATCGGCGATCACGCGCATCGAGACGTCGTCGGCCTCGGCGGCGCCGTAGCGGCGGCGCGCGAGCTTCTCGACCTCGGTGATCAGCGGCGCGAACAGGTCGGTGTCGTAGTTCGACAGCTTGTTCTGCACGACCGCCGCGATGCGCTCGAGCCCCATGCCGGTGTCGATCGAGGGCCGCGGCAGCGGCGTGAGCGTGCCGGAGGCGTCGCGGTTGAACTGCATGAAGACCAGGTTCCACACCTCGAGCCAGCGGTCGCACTCGCAGGCGGGGCCCAGGCACCGGCGGCCGGCCGCCTCCTCGGCGCACGCGATGTGATCGCCCTGGTGGAAGTGCGCCTCCGAGCATGGCCCGCAGGGGCCGGTGTCGCCCATCGCCCAGAAGTTGTCCTTCTCGCCGAGGCGCAGGATGCGGTCATCGCCGAATCCGGCCACCTTCTTCCACAGCGCGAACGCGTCGTCGTCATCCTCGTAGACGGTCGCGATCAGCCGGTCGCGATCGAGCCCGAGATCACGCGTGAGAAATTCCCAGGCGAACGCGATCGCCTCGGCCTTGAAATAGTCACCGAACGAGAAGTTGCCGAGCATCTCGAAGAACGTGTGGTGTCGCGCCGTGTGGCCGACGTTCTCCAGATCGTTGTGCTTGCCGCCCGCCCGCACGCACTTCTGGCTGGTCGTCGCGCGCACGTACGGACGCCGCTCCTCGCCCAGGAAGACGGACTTGAACTGCACCATGCCCGCGTTCGTGAACAAGAGCGTCGGATCGTCGCCCGGCACGAGCGGCGACGAGCGCACACGGGTGTGCCCGTTTCGCTCGAAATACTGGAGGAATTTTTCGCGCAGCTCGGCACCGGTCATAGGGAACGCAATTGTATCACCGCGACTCAGTCCTCGACCGGCAGGGCGACGCACTCGCGCACGACCCGCGCCACCACCGCGGCCGCGTAGCCGCGACGCAAGAGATGATCACGAAGCCTTGCGGCGGTCCGCGCGCCGTCGCCGCGCCGCAGCGCGGGCAGCCGCCGGCGGGCGACCGCGCGGGCGCGCTCGAGCTCGTCGCCGTCGTCGCTCGTCGAGCCGCGGAGTGCCGCCTCGACGAGGGCCGCGCCGACGCCGCGCGCCCGGAGCTCGGCACGTAGGCGCGCCGGGCCGTAGCCGCGTGCGGCGCGCGCCGCAACCCAGTGCCGGGCGAACGCTTCGTCGTCGAGATAGCCGCGCGCGATCAGGTCGGCGACGACCGCGTCGGCAACGTCGGGGGGCGCCCCGCGCCGGCGCAGACGCGCAGCCAGGTCGCGCGTGGTCCAGGCGCGGCGGGAAAGGAGGTCGGCGGCCGCGAGTCGCGCGGCCCGCGCGTCGAGGACTCGGCGCGGACCGCGCGGACTCGTCAGGATCTCTTGAAGAAGGAGCTGCCGGTCGGCGCGACGGGGGCCCGCTCGGTGGTCCGCTGCTCGAACGACTGCTCGCCGGTCGAGAAGATGCCGCGGACCTTGAGGTCGAAGTCGTCGGCGTTGGTCGCCGCTTCGCGGGCGGTTTCGTAGGAGATGATGCCGTCGCGATAGAGCCTCAGCAGACACTGGTCGAACGTCTGCATGCCGTACTGCGACTGTCCCTGGGCGATGAACGTGGGGATCTCCGGGGTGCGCTTGGCCTCCCGGATGCAGTCCTTGATGGCGCCGGTGCCGACCAGGATCTCGACGGCCGGGATACGGCCTTCGCCGCCGATCTTCGGGATCAAACGTTGGGAGACGATGCCGACGATGACGGCCGCGAGCTGGTCGCGGATCTGCTGCTCCTGGTGCGGCGGAAACGTGCCGATGATGCGGTTGACGGTCTCGCTCGCGTTCAGGGTGTGGAGCGTCGAGAACACGAGATGGCCCGTCTCCGCGGCGTGCAGCGCGACCGACATGGTTTCCGGGTCGCGCATCTCACCGACCAGAATGACGTCTGGGTCTTCGCGGAGCGCGGCGCGCAGCGCGGTGGCGAAGCTCGGCGAGTCGTGGCCGATCTCGCGCTGGCTGACCACGCAACCGATGTCGTCGTGCGTGAACTCGATCGGGTCCTCGATCGTAATGATGTGGTCGTTGCGCGTGCGATTGATGTAGTCGATCATCGCGGCGAGCGTCGTCGACTTACCGGAGCCCGTGATGCCCGTGACCAGCAAGAGCCCGCGGCGCTCCATCGAGAGATGCTCGAGCACCTCGGGCAGGCCCAGCTCTTCGAACTTCGGCTTCTTGGACGGAATCGACCGCAGCACCGCCCGCACCGACCCGAGCGCCAGGAACATGTTGACGCGGAAGCGGCCGAAGTTCGGTACGGCGTACGCCGAGTCGACCTCACGCCCGTCGATGAGCTGGGTGTACATCCGCTCGGTGAGACACCGGCGCGCGATGGCGTCCATGTCGTCGGCGGTGATCACGCCGAGATCCCCCTGCGGCACCAGGCGGCCGTGGATCCGGAGGATGACCGGCGCGTTGGCCTTCAGGTGCAGGTCGGAGGCGCCGCGCTCGACGCCGGTGACCAGGAGCTTGTCGAATTCCATCGGCATGAACTGCTCCTATTTGATCGGCACCGCCTGGCGAAGTCCGAGAGTGTCGCGGAGCTTGGATTCGAGATCGGCCAGGACGACCGGATTGTCCTGGAGCCACTTCTTGGCGTTCTCGCGTCCCTGCCCGATCCGCTCACTCTTGAAGGTGTACCAGGTCCCGGACTTCTCGATCAGGCCGTGTTCGACGCCAGCGTCCAGCACGCTGCCCGTCTTCGAGATGCCTTCACCGTAGAGGACGTCGAACTCCGCCTCCCGGAAGGGCGGCGCGAGCTTGTTCTTCACCACCTTGACCTTGGTCCGGACGCCGAGCGACTCCGTGCCCTGCTTGATCGCGTCCTGGCGCCGGATGTCGAGCCGGATGGACGCATAGAATTTCAGCGCGCGCCCGCCGGTGGTGGTCTCGGGGTTGCCGAACATCACCCCGATTTTTTCGCGGATCTGGTTGATGAAGACGACGATCGCGCCCGAGCGCGAGATGGCGGCGGTGAGCTTGCGCAGGGCCTGCGACATGAGGCGCGCCTGCAGGCCGGGCAAGGAGTCGCCCATGTCGCCGTCGAGCTCGGCGCGCGGCACGAGCGCGGCCACCGAGTCGATGACGATGATGTCGACGGCGTTGGAGCGCACGAGCGTCTCGGTGATCTCGAGCGCTTGCTCGCCGGTGTCGGGCTGTGAGATCAGGAGCTCGTCGATGTTGACGCCGAGCTTTCTCGCGTAGATCGGGTCGAGCGCGTGCTCGGCGTCGATGAACGCCGCGATGCCGCCCAGGCGCTGGGCCTCGGCGACGGCGTGGAGCGCGAGGGTGGTCTTGCCCGAGGACTCCGGGCCGTAGATCTCGGTGATGCGTCCCTTCGGCAGGCCGCCGATGCCGAGCGCCACGTCGAGGGACAGGGCGCCGGTCGGAATGACGGCGATTTCTTCGAGGGGGCCACTGGAGCCAAGCCGCATGACTGAGCCCTTGCCGAACTGCCGCTCGATCTGCGAGATCGCCAGCTCAAGGGCCTGCCGCCGCTCGTTCTTTGCTTCAGCCATGCGAATCTCCTTCATTTATCCTCGCACGCCCACTGCACGTTTCGTTCGTTATCGCTTTCGGCCATTCTAGGTGCCCGTTCTCGCGCCCGTCAATGTCGGAAGACTCAGACAGGGCCTCCAAGCGGTACCGAGGCCAGCTCGGTATAGCGGGCTCCGCGCGGGCTGAGCTCGCTGCGCATCAGGAACGCGCCCGGCACGCGCATCCGACCGAATTCCCGTGCGCTGCCGCCGGTGAGGGCCTCGCCGAGCGTGGGATCGCGCCCGGGTCGCCGGACCCTCCCGAGCGTCACGTGGGGCGAGAACGGCCGTTCCTCGCGGGCGAACCCGAGCGCCGCCAGCGAGGTGTCGACGCGCCGCGCGAGCTCGATCATCTCGGGCGCGCCGTCCAGCACGCCGGCCCAGATCACACGGGGCCTGGCGACCGATGGGAACGCGCCCAGACCGCGGATCCGCGCCTCGAAGGGATGCAGATCGGCTCCCGACGGGGCCAGCGCGGCCACGATGGCCGCGAGGCGCTCCTCGGGCACCGCGCCGAGGAACTTCAGCGTGAGATGAAGGTTCCCCGCGGCGATCCACGCGACGTCCCGGGCGACGGGACGCAGCCGCTCGATCGCCGAATCGAGCTCGCGGCGAACGGCCTCGTCGAGCAGGATCGCGACGAACGCGCGAATGCTCGCTATGGGGCTGAGTCCAGCAGTTGGAGCAGGTTTCGTATCCCCTGGCGTCGCTCGGAATCACTCTCCGATGCGAGCGCCGCGCGAAGATCGGCCACGGCGCCGGCATGATCGCCCTGGAGCTCCTTTTCGAGTCCGCGCGCCGCGAGCGCCTTCGCGTCGAGCGGCACGGGCGCCGGCTGTGCAGGGATCGACGCGACGCCCGGCTGCGGCGACGCCGCGGACGGCGCGCTCTCTTGCGCCGGGGGCGCGGTCGCGGCGGCGGCCGAGCTTTCGGCGGGCGCCGCGGGGGCCGAGGGCGCCGCGCCAGCAGTCGCGGCGTCGGCGGACGATGGCGTGGTCGCCGCTTGTGCGGGCGCGCCAGCCGGCGCTGTGGCAGACGGCTCTGGCGCCGGACTCGGGCTCGCCGGCTGCTGCGCCGGCTCGGCCGGCGGCGCGGGCGTTGCGGCGGTGCTCGGCGGCTCCTGCGCAGGCGCCGACTCGGCCGGGGCGGATGCCGGTATCGGCGGCGTCGCCACTGGGACCGCGGGCGTGATCGCCGCGGCGAGCATCATCGCCTTCTCGCCGGGATCGGACTCGAGCTCGATCGCGCGCTGCCAGTCGGTACGGGCGCCCTCGGCGTCACCGCTGAGCGACCGCGCGGTGCCTCTCGCGAAGAGAGCGCGCGCGTGATGCGGGTTCGTCGAGAACGCCAGGGTCAGGTCGGCGATCGCTCCCTGATAGTCCTTCTTCGCGATCATGGCGACGCCGCGATTGAAGAGCACCTCGGCGTCGACAGGCCCGAGCGCGAGCGCCCGGGAATAGTCGGCGATCGCGCCGTCCAGATCGCCGAGACGCGCGCGAGCGGCGCCCCGGTTCGCGAGTGCCGCGGCCGACCACGGCGAGTCGCGAACCGCCTCGTCGAAGGCGTCCCTGGCCCCGGCGTAGTCGCCCCGGTGCATGAGGCCGATGCCGCGGTCGAGCGGCTTCACGCCGGCACAGGCCGTCAGCGCCAGGGCCACGGCCACGATCCAGGCTTTCACGTCTGGCCCCGCAGCGAGCGGCGCAGCATGTCGAGCGCGGCCTGGGTGGACTGCCACTGCACGCCGGCGCGATCGCCCGAGAAGACGAAGCGCCGCGCGAGCGTCTCGTCACCGACCGCCAGGCCCACGTATACCGTGCCCACGGGCTTCGTCGGCGTTCCCCCGTCGGGGCCGGCGATCCCGGTGATCGCGAGCGCGCACGGGGTGCCGGCGAGCGTGGCGGCCCCGCGCGCCATCGCCTCGGTGCACGGGCCGCTGACGATCCCGTGATCTCTCACGATCGATTCGGGCACGCCGAGGAGCTCCGCTTTCGCCTGGTTCGAGTACGCGAGCACGCCGCGCTCGAAGTAGGCCGAGGAGCCCGGCACGCTGGTGAGGCGATGGCCGAGGAGACCGCCCGTGCACGATTCGGCCACGGCGATCGTGAGCCGCCGCTCGATCAGCATCCGGCCCACGACGGCCTCGAGTGTCTCGCCGTCGCGCCCGTAGCAGTCCTCGCCGAGGAGCGCGCACACGCCGGTCTCGGCCTTCGCGAGGCTGCGCGCGGCCTCCGCGGGGGTCGAGGCGCGAGCGCGCAGCCTCACCCACACCTCGCCGTCGGCCGGAATGGTCGAGACGATCACCTCGCCGTCGCGGCCGAGCCAATCAACCAGCCGCTCCTCGACCTCGGCGGCGCTGAGGCCCGCGGTGCGCAGGGTGCGGACGGCGGCGACACCGCGCGCGCCGGCCCACTCGCGCGCGAACGACGTCAGCTGCTGGGCGATCGTCGTCTGCAGCGTGGCGTCGCGCGCCAGCACCGCAAAAGCCCGGTGGCCGCTTTCCATCGCCCACCCGGCTTCGGCGTCGGCCGTGATCCACACGGTGGCGCCCTGAGGCAGAAGGGCCAGGCGCTCGGCGCGACGCGGCAGCGGGCGGTCGAGTCGGCGATAGCGCTCTTGCAGCGTGGTCAGAAGCCGATCGTTGAGGACGAGCCGCGCACCGGTCACGCGCGCGAGGACGCGGCGCACGATGTCGCCGGCCGAGCCGCCGCCGCCCGCGAGGACGACCGTCAGCGCCTCGTCCGAGCCGAGCGCCCGCTCGAGGGCAGTCTCGTCGTCTTCCACGAAGACTCGGCTGACGACGGAGACACCGGCGGCGCCGAGCGCCGCGGCGACGGCTGCCCCGTCGGTGCCGGGGGACGGCATCGCTCCGACCGTTACGATGTGGGCGCTCGCTGTCATGGCCAGGCGAAGACGGCTCGGCCGATGACGATCACGATCAGAGCGTACAACCCCGCGATCAGATCATCCACCATGATCCCGATGCCGCCGGCCGCGTGCTGGCTCGAGCGCGCCGGGAACGGTTTCAGCACGTCGAACACCCTGAACAGGACGAAGCCAACCGCCAGTACCGGCAGGGTCGGCGCGAACGGGGCGACCGCCAGAGTCATGCCCGCGACCTCGTCGATGACGATCACGCCGGGATCCTTGGCTCCCCCGAGCAGGCGTTCGGCTCGATGGGCGGCCCAGGTGCCCACGAGCGTGACGACGACGAGGAACACGAAGACGCCCACTCGCGAGAACGGAACGAGCCAGAGGATGAGGACGGCCAGCGCGCTGCCGGCGGTGCCTGGCGCGACGGGCGAATAGCCGGAGCCGAAGCCAGTTGCGACGACGAGCGCGACGCGGTCGAGCCCCGTGGTGCGGCTACGCGCGCTCGCCGACCAGCTCGTATCCTTCGACCTCGACGATGCGAATGCGGGCGAACTTACCGGGGATGAGGCGGCGATCGCGCAGGTACACGACGCCGTCGATCTCGGGCGCCTGCCCGGCCGTCCGCCCCTCGAAAGCGAACGCGGGGTCCTCGCTGGGCCCGTCCACAAGAACGTCGGCGACGGTGCCGACGAGCGCCGCGCTGCGCTCCCAGGCGCGGCGGTCCTGATGCTCCTGCACGATCGCGGCGCGGTCGGCGGCGACCTCGGGCGCGATCTGGTCCGCGAACGCGACCGACGGCGTACCCTCCTCGGGCGAATAGGTGAAGACGCCGAGGCGGTCGAAGCTCGTCTCGTCCAGGAACTCGAGCATGGTCTGGAACGCGGCTTCGGTTTCGCCCGGGAACCCCACGAGGACCGTGGTGCGCACCGTGAGCCCGGGGATCGCGTCGCGGAACGCCCTGACGATGTCGCGCATCCGTCTCGCGGTCACGGCACGCCGCATCGCGCGCAGCACGCCGTCGTCGCCGTGCTGGACGGGCATGTCCAGGTACGGCACGACTCGCGCGCGCGCCCAGCGCTCGATGAGCCGGTCGTTGACGTGCGCCGGGTGCAGGTACATCGGGCGGATCCACGGCATGCGCGTCTCGCCGAGCGCCAGGAGCAGGTCGGCGATGTCGCCGTTGCCCGGGATGTCACGTCCGTAGGCGAGTGTGTCCTGCGAGACGAGGATCGCCTCCTGGACGCCGCGCGCCGCCAGGCCCTCGACCTCTTTGACGATGTCGGCGAGCGGCCGGCTCCGGTGCCGGCCGCGGAACTGCGGAATCGCGCAAAAGGTGCAGCCCATGTCGCACCCTTCGGCGATCTTCACGTAGGCGTACGGCACACGGCCGGTCAGAAGCCGCGGCGTCGTCGCGTCGTAGAGATAGCCCGGCGGCGCCGAGCTTGCCCAGTCGTGGCGGCCGGCCGCTTGCCTCACCAGCTCGACGATGCGCGAGAGATTCGAGGTGCCGAGAATGCCGTCGACTTCCGGCATCTCCTTCAAGATGTCGCCGCCGTAGCGCTGCGTGAGACAGCCGGTGACGATCAGCGCGCGGCACGAGCCGCGCTGCTTGAGCTTGGCGAGCTCCAGGATCGTGTCGATCGACTCCTCGCGCGCGCGGTCGATGAAGGCGCAGGTGTTCACGACCAGGCACTCGGCGTCCTCGGCCCGCTCCACGAGCGGAAAGCCCGCCTCGCTGAGCATGCCGAGCATCAGCTCCGAGTCGACCTGGTTTTTCGGACACCCGAGCGTCGTCAGGTGGACCTTCATGACCGCCAGCCAGTATACCGTGGCTGGTCGGGACGGGACCCGTTACACGCTGCGGTAGTTGGTGAACTGGAGCGCGATGCCGAGGTCCTTGTCCTTCAGCATCGCGATGATCTTCTGGAGATCGTCGCGGTTCTTGCCGGCGACGCGCACCTGATCTTCCTGGATCGAGGCCTGCACGCGGACCTTGCTGTCCTTGATGAGGCGCACGATCTCCTTGGCGCGCTCGATCGGAATGCCTTGCTGGAGCGCGATCTTCTGGCGGAGCGTACCGCCCGAGCCCTGCTCGACCTCCCCGTACGTCAGCGCCTTCAGCGGCACGCCGCGCTTGTGCAGACGTGACTGGAGGATGTCGACGACCGCCTTGAGCTTCATGTCGTCGGGGGCGGTGGCGGTGATGTCCGTCTTCTCGATCGTCACGCCGCACTTGGTGCCCTTGAGGTCGTAGCGCGTGTCGATCTCCCGCCGCGCCTGGTCGAGCGCGTTCGTCACTTCCTGCATGTCGATCTTGCACGCGATATCGAACGAGTTCTCGGCGGCCATGGCTTCCTCGTTTACTTGAGCGGCACGATCACCACGCCCTTGGGCGCGACGAACGTGAACGTCCGCTCCGGCAGTCCGCTGTTCACCGCCATCTTCGTGAAGCGCATCGTCACCGTGTTCTCGAACTGGTCGTGGACCACGGCCTTCCTGATCTCCCAGTTCTTGGGATCGACCGACAGGATCAGGCGGGTCATGGTCGGCAACGGCTGCTTGGGCGTCAAGTCGAGAGCCCAGTTGCCTTCGCTGTCCTTCGGCTGGGCCGGGTTGAGGAAGCGCACCTGGAACTCGTTGCGCAGACGTCCGAGCCCCGCGAGGAAGCTGCCGGCGGGGCCGGCGAGCGCCTCGGGCGCGTCGGCGACGTTGGCCTGGTTCAACGTGGGTGTGTAGACCCAGAGCTTCTTGCCGTCGGAGACGATCTCCTGCGGCGTGGGCTCGACGTACTCCCAGCGGAGCTTGCCGCCTTTCTTCAGGTAGACGGTGCCCCGCGCCGGAATCGTCTGGTTCAGGCTCTTGTTGAATGCCGTCTGCGTGAAGTCGGCGCGCAAGTCGGTCATGCGTCCGTAGACGGTCTCGATCTCGCGCACGACGTCGTCGAGCGACTGCGCCGCCGCCGGGACGGTCGACGCCGCCATCAGGAGCACGAATGTCAGCCCCGAAATCGCTCTGCGCATGTCCTCACTTTACACCAGAGCCGTGATCGCTCCCGCGTGGCCTTGCTCGCTGCTCAAGCCTGCGCCAGCGTCCATTCGGCGCCACACTTGACGGCCCGGTAGGGCGCGCTCAGAGTATGCGCGTGGACCAGGAGCTGGTCCGCATCGAGGTGGGCCGAGGAGTCTCGGCACGTCGATCGGCGACTGCTCCGACTCGAAGCGCGCATCATCCCTGAACGCGGGGGCGACGAGCTCGCGATAAGCTACCGGCTCGGCGCCATCTCCGCCACGATCAGCCGGTAGTCGGCCCGCGGCTTGAACGTGACGCGCCGGCTCACGCCGTACACGATCACTTCCTGGAACAGCTCGACCCACGGCTTGTCGTCGTGGATGATCTGCGTCGCTTCCATATAGAGCGCGCGGCGCTTGGAGGGATCGAGCGAGTAGCGCGCCTGCTCCATCAAGTCGTGGAAGCGCTGGCCCGGCTGGCTGCCGGTCCAGTACTTGCCGTTGAAGCCGTTGGGATGCCACAAGCGCCAGAGGCTCCCGTCCGCGTCGAGGAGCGTCGACTGCGGATTGCCGAGCAAGAGACCGTTGGGCGGTACCGTCCGCTCGTTGAGCATGCGCTGCCGCGCGCCCATCTCCATCATGTCGATCCGCGCGCGGATGCCGGACTTCGCCCACATGTCGGCGATTGCCTCGAGCAGGAACTTGTCGTTCACCATCGTGCCGCTGCCGGCGTGCAGGCTCACGTCGATGCCGTTGGGGCGTCCGGCCTCGGCGAGGAGCTGCTTGGCCTTGGCGGGATCGAACGGATACGGCTTGAGCGAGGCGTTGTAGCCGAAGTCGGTGTCGGCCACGCCGCCGCTGAACGGCTTACCCTGCCCCGCATAGAGATTCTTGATGATCGATCCGATGTCGAGCGCGTAGTGGAGCGCCTGCCGCGCGCGCTTGTCGGCGAGCGGCGGCTGGGTGCTGTTGATCGACAGGGTGACGATGCGGCTCGACGGGACGGTGAGGATCTGGGTGGCGCGGCCGTCCGCGATGCTCTTGATGCGGTCCGGCGGCACGTTCGTGATGATGTCGGCCTCGCCCTTCTCGAGTGCCACGATCCGCGGGAAGTCCTCGGGGACCGGCTTCCACACTACGCGATCGATCGCCGGTGCGCGGCCCTCCCAGCCCCACCAATCGCGGTTGGCCTCCATCACCAGGCGCTCGTCCTTCACCCACTCGACGAATTTGTAGGCGCCGGTGCCGATCGGCTTTCGCGCGAGCTCCTTCACGCCCTCGTCGGTGGTCAAGCGCGCCGGAAGGATCTGGGCGCCCATCTGCGCCACGCGCACGAGCAGCAGCGGATCGGGCTTCTTCGTCACGATCCGGATCGTGGTCGGGTTCACGATCTGCACGGCCTCGATCGTCGCGAAGCCCGGCTGGACGACGGTCTTGCCCGGCTGCAGATTGCGCTCGAGCGTCGCCTTGACGTCCTCGGCCGTCAGCGGCGCGCCATCGTGGAACTTGACGCCCTGGCGCAAGGTGAACTCCCACGTCGTCTCGTTGATGTTCTTCCACGACGTCGCCAGGCCGGGCTGCAGCTTGAGTGCGTTGTCCCAGCGCGTGAGCGCGTCGTAGAGGTTGTAGAAGTAGTTCACGGTCAGGACCTGCGTGCTCCGGCCCGGGTCCATCGTCGTGGCCTCGGCGGGCTGCGAGATCGTGATCTGGACCTGAGCGTGCGCGCTCGACGTGAGCGCCGCGAGCAGCAGAACGGCGGCGATGAAGAGCTTCATCGGGCTCGGGCTCCCCTCGTTGTTTGTCGGATTGCGGCTGCGCGAGTATAGCGCGGCGACGTGGTAGGGTATCCGCCATGTCGACGACAGCCGGCGGCTCCGCGAAGCGCACGACGGTGGTGCTCGGCACCGCGACTCCGGGCGGTGGCTTTCCGGTCTACGGCGCCGCGGTGGCGGACACCGTGCACGAGACCGAACCCACGCTCGAGATCGAGCAGCGCAACACCAAGGGCAGCACGGAGAACGTTCCGCTGCTCGAGTCCGGTCAGGTCGATATCGCGCTGGTCCAGGGTGAAGTCGCGCACGAGGCCTTCAATGGCATCGGACGTTCGCCGGCCAACCTGAAGATCGTCGCCGCGATGTACTCGACGCCCGGCATGTTCGTCGTGCGCGGCGACAGCCCGTACCGCCGGGTGGAGGACTTGCGCGGCAAGTCGGTGGTGTTCGGCGCTCGAGGCTCAGGGTTGGTCATCCTCAGCCGCTACGTGCTCGACGGCCTCGGCCTTGATCAGGAGCGCGATTTTCAGGCGGTCTATCTCGATCGCGCCGGAGACGGGCCGGCGATGGTGCTCGACGGCCGCGCCGCGGCGCTCTGGGGCGGAGGTCAGGGCTGGCCGGGCTTCGGCGCCGTCGCGAAGGGGCCGGCCGGCGCGCGCTTCCTGGCGCCCGACGCGAGCGGCATCGGCCGGATCCTCGCCAAGCACAGCTTCCTCAAGCCCATGACCGTGCCCGCCGGCGCCTACCCGGGCCTCGGAGCACCGCTGCCCTCGGTGGGCTCGTGGAGCTTCATTCTTTCGCGGCCCGATCTCGGGGACGACGTCGCGTATCGGCTCGCGCGCGCGCTGCACCGGGGCGAGGCAGCACTCGCCCGCCGTCTGCCGCAAGCGCAAGAGACGACCGCGGCGAACACGCTCGCCGCCGCGCCGCGGCCTGATCTGATCCATCCGGGCGTGCTCCGCTACATCCGCGAAGCCGGCATCGCGCGCTAGTCGTACGCTGATCGACAAGCCTCGCTGACACTTACTGTTCCTCTCGCGGTCTGACCTCTGCTCAGTGCCGGTCTGCTCCGGCGCCGGGTCGCCGTGAATCCGAACCCGTCCGTCGCCCGTAGGGTCTGCAGAACATCATGGGTAACCGACGGCTCATCCGGGCGCTCGGGCTTCTGGTAGCACTGATCCTGGCGGGTCCCGTACCGGGCTCAGCGCATCCGCTCGGCAACTTCAGCATCAGTCAGTACGCCGGCATCCACGTCGGCGACGCCGCCATCGCGCTTCGCTATTTCGTCGACATGGCGGAGATCCCGACGTTCCAGGAGCTTCAGACACGCGAGATTCCCGCCGATAACGGCGATCCGCGCGTCGCGCGCTATCTCCGGGACACCGCGGCAGCGTTGAAGCAAGGCCTCGTGCTCGAGGTCGACGGCCGGCGGCTCGCGCTCGACGTGCAGTCCGCCGAGGTGATCTTTCCGCCCGGCGCGGGCGATCTGCCGACGATGAAGATCGCGATCCTGTTCCGTGCTTCACTCGCTGAATCCAGCCGCGGCGGCGTCGAGGATCTGCGCTATCGCGGCGAGAACTTCGCCGCGCGCGCCGGCTGGAAGGAAGTCATCGTGGTCGGTCGCTCAGGCGTCGTCCTCGTCGAGAGCTCGGTGCCCGACCGCGATCGCAGCCGCGAGCTCGCGGATTATCCGACCGATTTGCTCGATAGCCCGCCGCAGGTCCGCGAGGCGCGCGTGCGCTTCACCCGGCCGGCGGCCACGGTCGTGGCAAAGCCCGCACCAATAGCGACCGCGCAGGCGCCTATCGCGCCACCTCCGTCGGCGCCGGCGGCTCCGATCGCTGAAGCTCCTGAACCGCCGGTCGTCGCCAGGGCCAACGCGCAAACCGTGACGCGCGGCTCGTTCACGGATCTGATCACCACGCGCGAGCTCACCTTGAGCGCCGTCGTGATCGCGCTGCTCGTGGCCGCGGCGCTCGGCGCCTTCCACGCGCTCGAGCCCGGCCACGGCAAGACCGTGGTCGCGGCCTATCTGGTCGGCTCGCGCGGCACCGCGCGGCATGCGCTGATCCTCGGATTGATCGTCACCGCTTCGCATACCGCCGGCGTCTATCTCCTGGGAGCGGTAACGTTCTTCGCCTCGCAGTACGTCGTCCCGGATCGACTCTACCCGTGGGTGGCGCTCGCCTCCGGCCTGACGATCGCCGCGTTGGGTCTCTCGCTGTTCTGGCGCCGCTTCAAGGACGGTGGCGCCGGGCACGACCATCATCACCATCACCACGCCGGTGTAGCCCACGCGCATGCGCATGCCCACGACCACGATCACACCCACGAGCACGATGTTCACGATCACGCGCACGCCCATGCTCACGCCCACGACCACGCCGGTCACCACCATCACGATCACGGCGTGGTCTCCCTGCGTCAGCTGTGGGCGCTCGGCATCACCGGCGGGATCGTGCCGTGCCCGGCGGCGCTGGTCGTGCTGCTGAGCGCTCTGTCGCTGCGCCGAGTCGGCTTCGGCCTGCTCCTGATCGTGGCGTTCAGCCTCGGTCTGGCGCTCGTGCTCATCGCGATCGGCATGCTCATGGTGTACGCGCGGCGTCTCGTCGCGCGTTTCGACGAGCGCGGGCCGCTCGTCACCCGCTGGCTACCGCTGGCGTCCTCCGCCGTGATGGTCCTGCTTGGCGTGTCGATCGCTCTGCAGGCGGTCGCGGGCGGAGTTGCTCCCTGGAAGCTCACCTGAGTCGACACCCAAAAGGAGGATCGATCATGAGGCGTTCTTCTCGTGGCATGGGCCTTGTGGCCCTGGTGACGTTGCTCGCGTTCGCCGGAGGAGAGGCCGGCGCGGCGAGCCACAGCGACGCGCCGCTCATCAAGCAGGATCCGCAGGCGAATCTGACCGACGTCTACGCGTTCGTCGGCACGAAGTACAACAACCCGAAGGAGAAGGTGCTCAACGTGGTCGTCCACGTTCGGCCGTTCTCCGAGCCGGGCGACGGCGTGATCTACGATCGATTTGCCGACGACGCGCGCTACAGCATCCACATCGCCGACCCGCAGAGCGGGACCGAGCTGGTCCGGTACGACTTCAAGTTCTCGAACATCAATCCGCAGTCGCCGCCGGGCTTGAAGAATCCCAACACGATCCTCTCCTACGGCAACGGCACGGAGGTCGGCCCGATCAACAACGTCGGCGATGCCCGGCAGAACTTCGTGCAGACCTACGACGTCACGAAAGTCGTGACGAAGGACGACAATGGCCGCCGTGGGCCGACGACGCTCATCGCCAACGATCTCTTGACGCCGCCGCCGAACGTGGGCGCGCGCACGACGCCCGCGTACAACGACGCCAATGGCAGGGCGGTCTCCGGCGCGACCTCGTTCGCGGCGCTCGACAAGTACACGCGGCAGACGGTGTTCGGTCTGGCCTCCGGTGAGGCGGTCTTTGCCGGGCCGCGCGAGGACGGCTTCTTCGCGGACACGCCCGGCATCTTCGACCTGCTCGATCCGCGGATCCTGGCGGGCGGGCTCGGCCAGGCCGGCACGGGTGTGGACGGCTTCAAGGGGTTCAATGTGCTCGCCTACGCGATCCAGATTCCCTTGCATCAGCTGCCGACCTTGCCCTACCAGAGTCCGTTCTTCGGTCCCCAGACCGGCGTGGGCGTCTACGCGTCGGTGTCGCGTCCGAGCGTCACGATCCGGCTCGGCAGCCGCGAGCCGCTCAGCGAGGGTCCGTTCGTGCAGGTCAATCGCATGGGCAACCCGCTGTTCAACGAGGTGCTGGTAGCCCTGAAGGACAAGGACAACTACAACCGCCGCACGCCGATCGAGGACGCGGCGTTCGCCACCTACGCGCGCAACCCCGAGCTGGCGGGCCTGATCAATACCGTGTTCGGCACCAACTTCGTGACGATGAATCGCGAAGATCTCGTCGCGATCTTCATCCCCGATGTGCTGCGCGTGAACACCGGCACGGACCCGGTGCGGCTCTCCGGGCAGCCGGGATTCAACCGGCTCGGCTTCCTCGGCGGTGACACGACCGGCGGCGCTTCCGGCGGTTGGCCGAACGGCCGTCGCCTTGGCGACGACGTCGTCGACATCGCGCTGACGGCGATCGCGAGCGGTCCCGCCTACTCCACGATCACGGTGGTCGGCGACAACATCAACGCCAACGACCAGGTCTACAATCAGGTCTTCCCGTACTCGGCCACGCCGCACGCCGGGCCGACGAACCGCAAGGATCCATGACCTCGTCGC